>Ga0256404_1001562_pt1 | contig 54627 bp, 68 predicted proteins | sample RumenRJG_01DNA_FD_185990 | JGI IMG/M metagenome (GOLD analysis project Ga0256404, IMG submission 185990) | Bovine rumen microbial communities from Lethbridge, Alberta, Canada - RJG_01 | ecosystem: Host-associated > Mammals > Digestive system > Stomach > Rumen | place: Canada: Alberta | collected... | reverse complement strand
TACTCGCAGTGCCGCCCACCAGACAGAGCTGTCCAGTAGCGTTCGCCCACCAAGCGTCAGCATAGTAAGAGGAAGATCCACCGCCACTTGAATTAGCAGGAAGAAGATCGAAGTTCTCTCCGAGAAGCATCTTAGTGAAGTAGCTTCCAGATCCAGAAGTCTGACGTGTAGTCTGACGATACTCTCCCGCAGGATGCGAAGCAAGTTCAGTAGAAGAAGGCATTCTGTTGCCTTTGTAGATGAATACTTCCGATCCAGTCTGCGCAGTGTTTCCAGAGTTGCCGAAGAAGATGCCTTGCAGCATTTCCCAACGCAAGCCGTAAGGATTCTCGATACCACCAAGATTGACGTGACAAGCAGAAGTTCCAGAAGAAACTGCAACATTTCCGAAAGCGTCGCCAAGTGCTGCTGTTGCGCCAGTAGTGAGTGCGCTTGCAGCAGACCAGTTGTCGCCAGTTCCGCACAGTCCGTTTCCAAGCTGTGCTTGAATGTTAGTGTTTCCGTAGTGTCCTACACCATAGAGCCAACGCCAACGATATACGTCGTAGTTAGTGAGTCCCCAGAACGATCCGTTGTTCTGTGCGCGTGCGAAGAATGTCGAGATTGACTGATTGTTCGAAGGAACGACACCCATTCTGGAAGTCAGACAAGATGCTGTTCCTGCTACTGTGCCGACGTATGCAGGGAACGCGCCTTGACAGATATATCCGTCCGCTGTTTCCAGACAGTTCTTTGAGATCGGCATTTCAGAGAGCCAGACGTAAGGAGTTCCGTCGATCGTCTTCACAAGATAGTACAGACGCGGTGCGATGTGCATGATGTGACCAGTAGTCTGATCGATCGTTGTTCCGTCCGCTGCTGTGACTGTTCCTGCTGATGCGTCGCCCATTTGAGTAGTTTTCAGCTTGCACGCTGATCCGTCGTTCTTGACGAAGTAGCGTCCGCACTTAGCTTCGTAAGCGTCACGAAGAAGCGTGTTTCCAACGACTCCCCATGCAGTGGAAGAAATCTCTTTGAGAGGGATTCCCCACGCGATCTGTTGAAGAATAGTTCCTTCCTGCTGTACGATGTTCGCAAAGTCAGAAAGCTTGACGCGTTGTGGCTTTCCGTCGATCTCTACGAGAATCGCGTCATTCTGCGTCATTGCTGTTGCATATCCAACAGCGCAAATGTCACCAGTTGCCATAATTTGAAATTGAATTTAAGTTATTAAAATGAGTGAATTTGAATTAAGATCCCCAAGAAGCTTCCGCTACGACAGTCACGTCCATTTGCTTTCCGTCACGATCCGTTTCCGTCGTAGTGACAACGATCTCGTTCGTCGATGCGTGCTTGATAGAAGTCCAAGCTGCGTCTCCGTCCGTAGCCATAACGTCCATAGTCCAGACAACACCAGTCGGACTGATGACAGATCCAGAAGTCATGTTGATGATCTCTGCCTTGACAGTGACGTTCTTTCCGTCATCTACTGACGTGTTAGATCCGTATGTGTAGCAGTGGATCGTGTAATCGTCTGCGTTATCCATGATCGTAATGCCAGAACGCGCTGCTGCGTTCGTGTCAGTGGAGTTGATAAGGAATTCAGCGATGAATAGCTGTGATCCGTCCACGATCGAAGAATTGACAGTGTACTCTGCGACTCCGTTCGATGCTGTCACAGTAGTCAGATACTCTGAATCCTTGTAGATCTTCACGTAGAACGTCTGTACGAAAGTCGTTCCGTATTGAAGCTGCATCTGTAACTTCGTCTGTGTGAGTGTAGAGTTTAGGATTGTGCCTGCCGTAGTGTTGATCAGTCCGACGTATGAAGATGCGCTGATCTTCTGGATGCGGACGTTGATGTCACGCGTGACGTTGTACTCGACACCGTTGACGCGTACTGTGCAGTTGAATTCGAGAGAGTCGTCTCCGTCGTTAGTGAGAGACGCGAGATTGCCGATGATCTTTAGTGCGCCAGTGGAAGTGTTCAACTGGAACTTCGATTCGTAGCCAGTCGTTGTGCAGTTTCCGCTTGCATCGAACGAGAGAGCCGTTCCGATGTACTTCCAGACGATAGTTCCTGCAACGATGTTCACTGTTGCGTTGCGTGCAGTAGTGATGTTCGGTGTGATCGTCGGCTGATTCGCAGCGACAGACCAGTCAGGCGACACAGTTCCAGTCGTTGTGTCGATGCCTTGATAGAGAGCCTTGTCGCTTGTCAGAGAAATGAAGATCGAGTCACCAGTGCGAAGACGCTTGATGATGATACTTCCTTGTGCAGAAAATTGTGTAGACATACTTTCTTATTGATTTTTGAGTTCTTTGAGTTCTTGAATCGTGTAGAGACGCGTTCCGAGACGATCGGCACGCTCCGCGAGAGTTTCGCCCTGCACGTTGCAGCGCATGATGTCGAGTTCGTTGATGATGATCTGATCATCGATCGTGCTGCGTCCGTAGCAGTCGATCAAGTTCTGCTCCGCTGATTCCTTTGTAATGAGTCCGTAAAACATAATCTTGAAGTTTTAGATTGTTACTCGTTGAAGATCAGTGTCACTGTCTCGTTGTTAGCGTTCTTGAACGTGAGTTCAGTGTCAGTGCTTCCGATCGTTGCATGTCCGATCTTGTAGACACTTGACTGACGTGTCTCGTAGCCGATGTCGCAGTAGTCATCTGCTGACTCCTTGCCGAAAGCGGCTCGTTCCAGATCGATGACAGTCTTACAGCCGACAGACTGATACTGCTTAGTGTTCAGAGTGTTCGTCTTAGTGAACCAACGGACGCTGATCACTGGCTGCGGGTAGTCCATGACGTTTCCGTTGTAGTCAACTCCCAATTCCTCGAAGTAGTACTTGTCAGTAGGAAGCGCGTCGTTCCAGTGCTTTGCATGTACTTTGTACTCTGGATAAGCACGATCGACAGAGATCGCCTGCGTAGCGACTACTTGCGAGTTGTAGACAAGCTTGATGATGAAGTTGTCTTTCTCGATCAGTCGAAGATCCAGTTGAAGCAGTGCGTTCGTGAATTGCAGGATCTCGCGTCCGTTCGCAGTGATCTGTGTCTGCGTGCCGCCAGAGAGACGGAAAAGCTGCAAAGAGTAAGTGTCCGTAGGAGTTGCGCCACCCTGCAAGACGATGATCGGAATGTTGCACAGATAGCTTTTCGAGTTCGTCAGCGAAGCGACAGTAGCGTTGCCGACAGAGATCCCATGAGCGATCTTGTACTGATATTCCAGAAGCTTGTCTTCGAACGGATTGTAGAGAACAGCGTTCGATGTTCCGATCTGCAAAGACCACTGACTTTTCGCTCTGTCCGTCGTTGACAAGATCACTGTGTCCGTCTCGACATCGATGTTCGTTCCAGTGCGTATGTCAGCGAACTTCGCTTTCATAGACAGCACGAAACGCTCTGACGATGACAGATTGCGATAGATCGTGATAGATCCGCGCATGTCCGCGCCAGTGGAGTCGATAGAATACTTGTTCGTCCAGTCGTTGAGCGTGCTGATGTCTACTCCGTTGACGTACCAGTGAATGTCAGAGAGATACTGATTCGTGTTCTGATTCGTCCACGATGTATCTTCCGCGCCAGTCATGACAAGCGGACGTATGACGCAGGGTGTTCCTGCGCCCCCGACAGTGCCGCCACGATCTGGCTGATACGTTCCGCTGTCTGGATCGTAGATCTGATTCAGCGGACTTGTCGCGGACGTGTAGCAGTACAGCGAGACAAGAACGTTCAGCGGTGCAAAATCGCGTCTGATTCTGATTTGATTTTCCATATTCCTTGTTTATTAATTGTTATATTCTGACGGATCGACGGTTACGCTGCCAGTAGCCGTGTTCCCCTGCTCATTCGTTGCCGTGAAGTTGAACTGCGTAGACAAGATCGCTGCTGCGAGATCTGCTTCCGTGATGACAAGCGTTCCTGCGAAGTCCGTGTGCGCATTGTTCCAGACTGCATCTGCGCCAGTATTGCCAGACTCGCGTGTGACAGTCCAGTGAGTGACTTGACTTGTCACGTCTTCGTTGTAGCCGTTGTAGACTTTGCAGACAAGTGTCTTCGTCTCTCCGTCTCCCATGAAGTTGTCGCCACCAGAGTCGATCATCATGTAGTAGCGCGAGTTCACGATCTGTTCGATGCGTCCAGTGAGATAGATGTTGTTCAGATACGCTGAATATCCAGTCATGTCGAGACCGAAGATCGAGAGATTCGAGAGATCGCCAGTCTGCATTGCGATATTGTTCACGTCCCACTCCCACGATGTCTGATTGATCAGATAGCGCGTGTACGTCTTCGTGTTGAACTTGCACTTCTGACGTGACGTGTTCGTAGGATTCGCGTAGCAAGCGAACGTCATGAACGCGTGCGGGTGCTTCGGGTACGGATGACGCGTTGACACTGCACGCAGCACGTACTTGAATTCCGAGTTGTGGACTGTGTCCGTGATCTCCGTGATGCGGAAGTATGACGTGTAGAAGCCTGCGAAGCGGAAGTTTCCGCGTCCGTCATCGTAGTCATCGGAAGAATTGTCCGCTGCGATCTCCGAATGAAAGATTCCCATGCAGAGATCATCTTCTGCGATCGCTCCGTATTCTCCGTCTTCGAGTTTCAGCTTGATCGTTCCAGTGTTAAGCAGATTTCCTTCTTCGTCTTCGTCGATCGTGACAGACTCGATGATTCCTGCGCCAAACGTAGTCCATGAGTTGCCGACTTCGATCGTAGTACGATTGTATCGCAGTTCTGGAACTTCCAAGAACTCGCGAAGGATCAGAGACTTCAACTCTGCGTCAGCGTCGCCAGTGATGCGTCCACCGATGCCCCCGACGATGCCTGCGACGAAGTTCTGCCCGAACTGTGCTCCTTGAATGTGTCTGGACTGCTTCTCGAAAGTGATCGCGCCTGCTGCCGTATCGTCTGCGTCCTTGCGCAAGAACATGCGACGCGCCTTTGCTGATGTGAGTGCGCCTGCGCTGTTGCTGTTGACAACGTATGTCAGTTGTCCGAGCGCGTCAGTGACAAGCTTCACTTCCTCACGTAGCGTTGTCGTTGATCCTGCTATGCGATCTTCTCCTATCTTGATTTCCTGCTTGTAAGGAATAGCGAGATTCGTCTTCACTGACAAGACGCGTGTGTCGTAGCTGTAAGCGCGATTTTTGTACGTCACAGCTTGTCCGACATGCAGGATCAGAGAGTCTTTCTTGAACTGCACAGCGTTCGAGTTGAATGTGTAGTTGTTCAGATCCAGAAGCATCTTCGCGATCTCCACGTCAAGCGTGTCTGCAAGTTCTGCCTGCGATGACTTCACGTATTCAGCAGGCATCTTGATATTGAACAGCGTGACACTGTCTCCGTTCGTCGGTACAAGATACTGTTTCGCAGGAATGATCGCCCCATTCTGTTCAACAAAGATGATCTCGTAGTCGCCTGCAAGAACATGAAAGTCGCCAGAAACGCTGTCAACTGTCTCTGCGTGCTCATGCCATGTAAGTTCGAACTCGCGATCAAGAAGATTTCCGCTGTTGAAGTGAACGGAAAGCGTCAGTCCTGCGATGATCAGATCAGTAGACATATTGAAGTTCGCGATCTGGAAGTACCAGATTGCGTATGTCTCATATATTGGGTTGTGCTGTTCGTCTTCTCCGATCTGGATCTTGTTTCCGTCTTCGTCAAGACGATACATCAGTCTGCTTCTCACGTTAGAGATAGCGAGTGCAGAACGCGGATAGATGTCTTCGAAGACGATGCTGATAGGAAAGACTTCGCCACGCGCAAGATCAGAGACGAATTCGCCAGTGACAGCGTCGAAGTGTCCGCTGATGTCTTTATATCCTTGCGGATAGATGTCTGGATCGAGCGTCAAGTGCTTCGTGACGCTGCTGTTCGTCGCAGCACCGTTGTAGTCCTGCGTAATGTTACGCGATGATCCGTAAGCGTAGAAGCGCGTGTAGTACTTGTCACGCGTGTTCTGTACGTTTGGATGATTGATGTTCTTTGAGACTTCAAGCGTGAGATCGTCGTAGTAGCCAGTGAGATCTGCATCGAACTGCGCCTTACCGAAGTAGATCGTGTTCGATTTGAGATCTGCGTGCCACTCTGTTTCAAAAGCTTCCGCGATCATATTCAGTCCAGACATGATCGTCACGTTGCTGAATGTCAGATCGACGTACTTGTTCACGATGTTGTCTGCGATGTTCGCGTGCCAGATCTCGCCAGTCTCATAGAGTATGCTGTTGCAGACAGCTACGAGAAAGTCCACTGGACGCGCTGTGAGAGACCAGTCGAATTCCTTTGACTGGATGACGTTTTGTGCGCTGAAAGTGTACCAGAAGAAAGGCTGACGATCCCACAGCATTGCTCTGGACTTGAAGACTGGCTCATATTTGAATCGCTTGTCATCAGTCTGATCTGGTGTGTACGGATCTGCAAGCGTGTAACGCTCATTGTTGACTCTGATGTACGATCCTTGCGGAAGACGTACAAGCGAGCCGTAGACGAATGACAGCGTTATATCGTCACGCTTCATCAGTTCTTCTGTGTGCTCGCAGTTCTCATTCAGAAGCACGTCGAAGACTTCCACGTCGGACGTATTATAGATCTTGATTCTCGACATAGTCTTTAGCTGTTATTGTTCGATTCTGATTCCGTGATGTCCGTCTGTGCTCTGTTCTTTGGATTCGGTTCTTCCAGAGTCAGAGCGAACTTCGCATTGCGCTTGAAGAATGTCTGGAACTGCTTGCAGTCATGATATACGAAGCGGAAGTACACTGTCTTAGGTTCAGTGATCTTGATGACGATCTGCTGCTTTTCCAGTTCAGCACAGAAAGCGTCGTACTTCGTAATGAAGTCCGCTTCACTCGCTGCTGTCATGTTCAGCGTCAACTGGATCGTGCGTGACTCTACTTTAGGATTTTCGTCGTAGAACACTTCTTTTCCGTCAGCGATGACGCTCTCATTCTCGATCGGCTTCTTCACTGCAAGAGGTGTCAGAAGTGCTGTCAGAGACTTCTGATCGAGATAGATCCCGAACTGCGTGTATGAGTTCACTCCGTTGATTTCAAATGCTCCTATCATATCTATTTATGAGTTTTGTTCGACGATACGTTTGATCTTGCTTAGATCGCTCTCTATTCGCGGCAGGCTGTTAGAGTTGCGCGATATGTTTTCAAGATAAGTCTGACAGTTGAAGATAAACTCGTTCGTTGCTTCCAGAAGCGACATTGTGAGCGACTGATTCTGTGCGATCACTGGAATCTGATCGATCACGAAGTCTGCAAGACGCGTTGTCTGCATAAGCTGTGCTGTCTCACGTCCGAGTAGTGCAGTGCCAGTTTCCTCGCTGACTGTCTCGTAGCCACCGCGTGAAGCTTCCTGACTGTTAGAACTGCTGCTATCATATCCAGTGACGCGTGCGAGTTCGTCGCGGATGCGTATTGCTTCCTTGACATATCCTTCGTATTCCGTCTGCAACGCTGTGCGCTCCGAGTCAGAGAGTGTTCCGTCAGACATGTTAGTGGCGAACTTCTCGTACCAAGATTTCAGCTTTTCAGAGTACAGTTTTCCGATTTCGTTCGACAGCATAGCCTGCATAAACATCTTCGAGACATCTTTCGAGAAGTCCTCTGTCTTCGATTCCATATCCATAAGCATGCTGACGAAGTTGTCGTAGATCGTGTCGAAAGTCGTTGCTGTCTGCTGTTCGCGTATAGCGTCCTGCATTTCCTCAATACGCTTCGATCCGTCTATGATCTTGTTCAAGTAGTCGCGGACATCATCGTCAAGCTTCGCCCAGAAAGTAGGTGCAGTTTCCTGCAACTTCTTCAACTGTTCGAGAGAGAGATCAAAAAGTCCAGTCATACGTCCGTCTGCAACTTCCTCATAGCTGAATCCTGCTTCTCTCGCTGCTTTGCGTAGTTCCTGCCAACCTTCGTATGACATGCCGTTGCGGATGCGCACACCGATAGAGTGAGATCCCATAGACGCTCCAGAGTTCAGACGCTCTTTTCCGAGTGTGCGATATGCTTCGATCTCCTTGTCTATCAGAGAGAGTGCTTCTTTTCCGACAGCTTGAATCTCTGATCCGTAAGAGATCTTCAAGTATTCAGTCTTGCGATCGATAAGAATATCCCAGACATCGATCAGTCCGTTGTATTCCTCGACCATAGCGTTGTACTGCGAATAGTCTGCGCCAAAGAGTCCGTCAAGCGCGTTTACGACTTGTCCGATACCTTGAACGGCTGACATTGCACCGCCTACGATGTCGCCAGACATCATCTGTCCGACTCCCGCGCCTGCTGTTGCGATACCTCCGAGTCCGTCCATGATTCCTTGAAGTTTCGAGTCATCGAAGCCGAAGATCGTTCCGAGACTTGAACTAAAGTCTTTCAGAGACGGAAGGAAAGAGTTTATATCGCCTGCAAGCGATGTGATCGCGTTGCCGTAGTCGCCTACGCTCTTAGCTTTCTTGAACTGATTGAAAGTCTCATTCAGATTCGACTTGAACGACTGGAAAGCTGACTTGTCTTTCAGAACGTTTTTCAGTTCGCGGATGCGCTCTGTGACTTCCTTGATAGAGATCGATCCGTCTTGAATCTTCTTGATTTCGTCATCAGTGAAGCCGAGAGATTTCAGATCAGCTTGCGAGATCACTTTGTCGGACGTGCTTAGAGCATTTCCAGAAGCGTCCATGATCTTGCCGTTCTTTCCTTCCATGAAGTTGATCAGCATCTCGTACTTCTTGATGATCTTGTCGATCTCCGAGACAGACTTTCTGGAAGTGTCAGCGAACAGATCTGCCATAGACTGTGCAGCGAGTCCGAACTTCTGTTCAAGCTGTGCAAGACGTTCGTTCTGCTGTTCCTCTGCCATGCGTGCTGCTGCTTCGTCGCCAATAGCGCGTGCAGTGTTGATCTTTTCCGTGAATTCCTCTGTGATCGCAAGTCGCTGCTGCTGATAAGTGCCGTACTGCTGCAAGTACTCGTTCCAAGACTTGCGTATTTGCTCGTTGGCTTCTCTCTGTTGCGCGATCTCCGTCTGTGCGATCAAGTTATCATACGCGGACGTATCGACGCTTCCTGCGTCGCCTTTGAACGTCTGCTTGCGATACTTCTTGTCCTTTGCTTTCTTCAAGTCTTCCTGCGCGTCGAAGATCTCCTTCTGCGCCTGCAAAGTAGCGTTGATGAAGTCCTGCTTCTGCTTTTTCAGAGACTCGATCTGCAACTTATTGTTCAGTTCACGCTGTCTGCGCTCGCGCTCGCCTGCGTCTTCAAGTCCGTTGATGACAGCTTGTTCAGTAGCGTTCTGCATATCCAGAAGCTTCTGCTTGCGATCTTGCTCGCCTTGAAGCATAAGCTGATCGATGCGTTCCTGCGTAGAACGGATCTGTTCGTATCGCTGTGCTGCTTCGTTTGCAGCCTGCTTCGCGTCGTTCGCAGCCTTAGTCTTCTGCTGTTGTGCTTTGCGCTGCTGTGCTTCGATGTCGATTCCGACGGACTTCAATCCAGACTTCGCTTCGTCAAGACGCTTGTTTGCAGCCTGCCACTCGACTTCCGACTTCTTGCGTGCAGCTTCCTCTGCTGCTACGGCTGCGTTGTACTCTGTCATAGCGTCTTTCTGCGCTTGCTCATGAGACTTCGCAGTCATGCCTTGCAGACGCTTAGACTCGCGCTCTGCATCGTCGTAGGCTTTCTTTGCGCTGTTATAGTCGAAAATCAGTTGCAGTGGGATCTGATACCACGGATTTTCGCGGACTTTCTCTTGCTCCGACTGCATTTCTGCTTCAAGCTTGTCGAAGACTGCTTTCGCGTCTGCGAGAGTCTTCGATGCGTCAGAGATCTTCACGTCAAGCGGACGGTTCTCGCGCTCCGCTTGTCTGCGTGCTGCTTCATAGTCCGCAAGCTGCTTCTTGTACGTTTCCAGAGCGGACTGGTTCTTCGAGATCTGCGACGCGATGACTGCTGCTGTCATGCTTCCACCCTGCGTCGCTGCTGCTGCCGCTGTCTGCATCTGACGTTCCAGTCCTTTGATGCGTACTTCCGTGTCGCTGATGTTCTTCTGCAACTGTGCGTACTTCGTATCGTCAAGTTGCTTGTTAAGTTCCTGCTGTGCCTTTGCAGCGTCCAGAGTAGCAAGTTCCTGCTGTGAGTACTTGTCCGTCAGCGACGGTGCAAGCGACTGCAACTCTCTGTACGCTTCTGCCTGCTGTACGGCTGTTGCGTTAGAGTCCTGCACAGTCTTGATCAGAGAGTCGATCTTCTGTCTGCGTTCGTCAAGTAGCTGCTGCTGACGTTCAAGCTGATCATTCGCTGCTTTGACTCCCTTTTCCTGCGCTGATTCAGCAGTAGCGAGTTTGTAGACAGCGTAGACCATGCCGACGATAGCTGCTGTTGCGAGCACATAAGGATTCGTCAGCGTCGCTCCGAGTCCAGACATAGACGCTTTCAGACGCGTCTGTGCTGCTGCAAGCAGTGTAGACGTAGCGGCTGCGCGTGCTTGCTCGATAGACAGCGTGTGTCCTGCCTTTGCAGCGAGAGCCATTTGAAGTGCTGCTTCCGCTTCGACAGCAGAGTGCGCTGCCTGCACAGCAGTTTGCAGCATGATCGCAGCTTTGTATGATCCGTAAGCTGCTACGAGCGTCATGAGGATCTTTCCGATCGTCTCGTAGTTCTCGACAAGCGTAGCGACACCAGAGATTCCTGCGCTGATCATTCCCTGCGTGTCCTTGCCGATAGAGTTGAACATTGAGTCGATTGCGTCTTCCAGATTCGAAAGCTGTCCTGCGATAGTCTGTGACTGCATTTCCATGAGTCCGTAGAACTTGCCGCCCTCGTTAGTCATAGACTCGATAGCTTTCTTCACTTCCTCTGCGCCTACTTTGCCCGCAGTGACAAGTTCCCCGACTTGATCTTTTGCGACTCCGAACTGCTTCGCGAGTTCGTCAGCAAGTGGAATTCCTCGACCCATGAACTGACGAAGATCCTGCGTGAACATGCGTCCTTGCGTCATCGTCGTTCCGTACAGCATGACAAGATCGCCAAGCGGGATCGACAGTCCAGATGCTATGTTTCCGAGACGGATCAGCATGTCGTTGACTTCGTTCGCTGCTGTTCCGTATGCAAGTAGCTGCTTCGCTCCGTCTGCGACTCCCTTCAAGTCGAAAGGTGTCGTTGCAGCAGTCTTTGTCAACTGCTTCATCAGAGCGTCAGCTTCCTTTGCGCTGCCAAGCATGACTTCGAAAGCGACTTCAAGCTTCTGGAACTCTCCGCGCACTTTCATGATCTGCGTGCCGAATTCCTTCAAAGTCGCTGCTATTCCGATAGCTGCGAAAGCCTTGCCGATATTCTTCGCAGCAGAGTTGAACGAGTTGTCTACGACTTCGCCCTGCTGCTGTGCTTCCTGCCCGATCTCATGAAAGATGTTCACGACATCTTGCTTGTCACGATTCATCTGCTTGTGATCAAGCGTGACCGCGTATGATACTGATCCGTTATCGTTGTTCATATACTATTTTAATCCTTTGAATGGGTTTGTTACGTCACCTTCCGCGAGACCCTTGAAGTTGTCTGGATTGTTAGCGTCGAGAGATTCATCCCAGTCATCCTTATCATCCAAGTCGTAGGTAGGTGTAGCGAAGCCATACATGATCATGTTCTCGTATGTCATCGAATGCAGAACGTAGTCTGGTGTCACTCCGAGATTCTTGCACGCTCCGAGTATCATTGCCCAGACCGAGTCGTTCAGTCTACCACCTCGCTTTTTGCCTTTGTTGGCTTTAGAATGTTCGCTTCCGCAAGCGAAGTGGTAAGCCCGAAAAAACTTCCGATCTCCAACTTCGTGAGTCTTCCAGTGATCAGCATTTCGAGTTCTTTCGGACTGTATTCAAGAAGAATGTTCTGTGCTACATAGTCAGTTTCTTCGATCTCTACGCTCTCGACAGATACTTTGCGACGTTCCAGAACGCGCTTCGCTCCGAGTATGAGCACTGCTGCGATGCGTCCGATGATCTTAGTGTCCTTTGCGACGCGTAGGACTTCATAGACGATATTCTCTGGATCTACGTCTCTGACTTCTGGGATCTGCGAGATCAGTTCAGAGCACATGATGACTGTTGCGACAGTAGGCTTCGAGACTTCGTAGTCTTGTCCTGCGACAGTGAACGTCTCTGATCCGCATTGCAGGATCGCTTCTGCTGTCTTTGTTTCGATTGTCTTCTTGTTTGCCATGTTGTGTTATTGCTTTGAGAAAATAAAATAGGGAAGCGATCTGCGTGCGTGTCGCTGCCAGATCGCCCCCCAGTTTTAAATTATGGATATTAAAAAGTCGCTGTGTCGGATCAACCTACGCCAGATCCACCGCCAGACTGTGCGGGTGCAGCCTTAGTGAAGTACGAATACCAGACTCCTGCGTCAGTCTTGTGGAACTTGAACGTCAAGATTGCCTGATTACCGTTCTCCTCTGACCATGCAGGCTGATACACGATCGAACAGTTAGGTGCGGAGATACCGCGAGCACCGACGTTCTTTGGAGTCAGCTTGACTTTCCAAGCACCGTCAACGACGTGTGTCTTGATGTCATCAGACGAAGCGATTCCAAGCAGAGTCATCAGTGACTGTGTAGGCTCGATAACAGTTGTTACAAGCTGAACAGTGCCTTCCTGCTCTTCCTCTGCGACTACTTCGCCACCAGTGGCGATCATCTGCATCGTGTTTCCGACTTCGGAAGACAGCGACGAAGAATTGTTCAGAATAGTTCCGATGTCAGTCAGAGTGGGATCTCCCTCTGCGGGGATCAAGCCGATCTCGATCTTACACTTTGACCATGCCATGATTTTCTGTGCCATATTCTTTCTATTTTAAAAAGTTGTTCTTGTATAGTGAATTCTCACATTGATACGAGTCTGTTCTATTTCGTCGAGATCTTCCGAGTACGGTGTCTCTCGCAGTTCAAACAAGTAGTTCACTTCACTGCATTCATCGAAGAAGTCCTTGACAGCAGCTTCCAGAGTCTCAACGCGTGAAATGTCCGTGATCTTGTCAGATGAAGCATTCTGCGTCATTGGAACGTAGATGTTCAGCAGGACAACACCAGTCTGGAACTGTCCGTCGAGTCCAGAGAGAAAAGCAACGACAGCGTCTTCCGTCTTCGCGTTACGCGGACGCATGCCCTTGCGATAGAGCGTTCCCCCGATCATCGTATTGATAGGACTTGCCTTGATGATGCGGAAGATGTCTTTCTCGATCTGTTTCTCTGTCTTGATCTCGTTCATTTCGTTGTGAATCCTAACTGTTTGAGTAGTTTCGGAACGAGTTCGTCTGCAAGCAGTTCAGCACTTGTCAGTACGTTGTAGCCGTTTCGCTCGACGTATGCTGCGTAGTTCATTCCTGCAACGACGATCAGCGATGTTCCGCTGAATCTCTTTCCGACTTCCTCTAAGTACTTCTTTGCAGTGTCCGCGCCCTTCTTGCCTTGCTTGTACTGCGCAGGCAGTCCGTGCTTGATGATCTTTCCGTCTTCGACGATCGCGTAGCTGATGCTGCTGCGAAGATTGCCAGTCTGATCTTTGTAGTTGCCGTTCTCACGCGCTTCGATGACGCATTGTTCTCCGACATATTCCAGTACGTTGATGAAGACCTTGCGGACTTTTTCGTCGTACTGCTGATCAAAGCTGACGCTGATCGATCCCTTCGGTGTCTGTAACTTGATCGGCATTCTCTATCACACTATGATCTTGATACGATCCAGACTTACGTCCTGCTGATCCTGCACTGCGAATTCTCCGAGATCCGCACCCTTGCGCGTGAGACGTACACGATCAGTCTTAGCGACATTCCCACGCTCTGCGAGCACGATGTACTGCGCCTGCGTGAAGTGTCCGTCTTGATATGTTCCGCGCTCGTTGTGAGTGTTCGTCTGGATGAAGCAGGGGATCGCGTCGCTCCACGATGCAGAAGCCTTGATAGGCTCTCCGTCTTCGTTGAAAAGCGATGCTCCCGCAGCAGCAGCGATCTTGTATGAGAGAGTTCCGTTCGTGCGCATAGACTACCAGAGTTTCGATCCGTCGTAGATTTCAGACTTTTCATCAGAGAGATATTCAGAAGCGTCCAGACCCGCACGACCGCACCAGAAAGAAATGTTGTTCTTGACTGATGCCATGTCGATAGAAGTCGAAATGCCGCCCTCGCTGCGTGAAGTCTCGACCCAACCTTTGACGATCAGAATTGCGCACTCCACTATGGCAGCAAAATTCGTAGACTGTGCTTCTGCGTCTGGATCAAGATCGTGATCTTCCAAGATGTCGTTCAAGACATCGTCATCAACATAGCAAGTGTTGCATATCAGCTTGCACTTCGCTCTGACCGCTTCTGAATACTTACGAGCCATACCTTATACCTCGGTTTTGAGTGTGTAACAACCTCCGATTTCGGTAATCACTGGCAGAGACAAAGACTGTGCCTTTGTGAACTCTGTCTGGCGAGAGTTCTCCTTTTCGCCAACACCCCACTGCGATACGCGGATGCGTCCGTAGTTAGAGTAGGCTACTCCTGCTTCCTGCTTCAACTCGTTGTCAGCATAAGCGTTCTTTACGAGTCCAAGCTTTCCGTCTGGAACGAAGACAAGATTCTTGTCGTTCCAAGCGTCGATCTCTGTGACGGTCGTTCCGTTCTTTACGCGGACGTGGCGACGCATCTTCTTGAACAAAGGAAGCTCGTTTTCCTCCAGATAGTTGTTCAGCTGATTCAGAGTCAGAACACCGTACATCTTGTCAGATCCTACGACTGCACGACGCAGCTTAGAAGTCTTCAACATGTAGGCGATCTTCGAAGGTGCAGCGAGAATGTACTTAGGAGCAACTTTGCCCTCTGCTTTCTCGACCATAGCCATGATGTCTTCCAGACAGTCAACAGAGTCTTTGTTTGCTTCCGTCCACTGCGTTGTAGCAGTAGCGATGTTTTCAAGCGGCTGATTGAAGTTGATCTGTCCGCGAACACCGCCCTCTGGGTTTGTAGTGTTGTCGAAAGTAAACTTACCCTCGTTAGAGAGAGCACGCAGGAAGATCATGTCGATCTTAGCGCGTACAGAGTTCACTGGATCGGTAACTTGACCCCACATGATCTTGACGAGTTCCTTCTTTGCGGTTTCGTCGCTGATCGTCTTAGAGTCGAGAATAGAGAGCACCTTACGATACTCCTGCACAGTCATAGTGCGAGTGATAGCGTGCAAGAACACCTTGTTCGCGAAAGTATCCAGACCCTCTGAACTCAAAACAGACTCGTTAGAGTTGTCGCCCAGAGTCGGAGCAGCGATCGTGATGTTATACTTGCCCATGAGTTCCTCGAAGTTCAGTCCGATTGTAGGAGTGTCCCACTCCAAGAAGTCCTCGAACTGGACTTTGTCGAACAGTTCCTTATGCAGTTTCGACGCAGCGTCGAAACGTGCTTTCACCTGACGAACGAGATCGCCAAAGAGTGAAGAATAAATGAATTCTTTCATAACTTATTCGAGTTTTACTGTTTGATGAACTTGATTGAGTGATTACCCTTCAAGCAGACACCGCCCTCGTCGAGCCAGTCAGCAGGGAATGCAGGGATCACGTCCTTGATCACGATAGCGTCGTAAGCAACGTCCAGAGTCGGGAAGTCGATCGTATCGTCGATCTCCTTGTCAGCACCGAGCACCATGTTAGGTGTGTACGCAGGCGCAGCGTTTTTCAGTACGACATAGTCGTTTGCAGCGAGCGTCTTCGAGCCCTTGTAAGGCTCTACGTCTTCAAGATTGATCTGACCAGTTGTTGCGCCAGATGCTACGACTTTCAGAGCACCTTCGTCAGTAGACTCTGCGTCGTAGTAGCCGCCTGCGTTGTCTGATTCCAGAAGAATGTCATTCGCAGTGACACCAGTGAGAGCACTTGCAACAGTGATCACGTCGTAACCGTCGTTTGACTTGTCGATCGCAGTGATCTGACGAACGAGAGTCTGACCTTTGCGCTGAATGTAGTCGCCTACTTCGAAGTACGACTCCTTAGAAACACGGATCTTAGTTGTAGTGCCGCCAGAGATGACAGTGCCATGCTTAACGACAGCGGCAGTAAGATCGTCTGGGAAGATCTGCAAGAACGTAGCACGGATCAGAGTGATTCCGTTGCTGATAGTGTTCAGAAGCTTGTAGCCTGCGGGCAGGATCTTCGCTTCGCCTCTCCAGAAACGCTGAAACGTTCCTTTGAAGCTTTCTTTAGCCTTAAATTCTACAGCCATTGTTTTTGAAGTTTAAATTAGACATTGAGTTTACTGTTCGGGCAAATTCTTTACCCAGTCTTCCGCTTCTGCGTTGATTGCGGCTTCCTCTGTTGCACGGTCGCCTGCTGCTTCTTTCGGAAGAAGTTTGTTGTTGACGAGATCCTGCTTGAACTCTGTCAGCTGCTTGCGAGCGTCCGCGTCATCAGCGATCGCGTAATTCTTCATCAAGTAGTCTGGAATTCCGAGTTCCTTCGCGATGCCTGCGATTTCAGAAGCACGGTCAGCGGACTTCTTCTCGTTCTTCAACGCTGCGTTTTCGTCTTGCAGTGCCTTGATCGTCTTGTCATTCTCCGCTTTCCATGTCTTGAACCAGTCTGGCATGTCCTTCGACGGATCTTCCTTCTTGCCCTTCGTCTCATCTTCTAATTTCTTAGAATCTTCCTCGAATTGCTTCTTTGCAGCCTGCACCTTGCGCGTTGTCTCGCCTTGCATTGCTTTGCCGATCTCTGCGAATGTGTTCACTGCTTTCGTGATGTCTTCGTCACTGGCATCATCCTTCAAGCCCTTGCTCGCTGCTGAAACAAGCGATTCAATTGCTTCGTCTGACAATCCGTAGTCCTTGACTGCGTCTTGTAATTTTGCTTTGATTTTTTCCTTCATTTTTGAATTTGAGTTTTAAGTGAATGAAAATTCGTTGGCGAAAATACATAAAAAATTTCTTAATGGTGCTTATTAAACACTGCTATTTTTGTTAAATCGCGTTAATTTTAAATATTTCAGAGTGGGATTTTTCTCAAAAAGTTTGCAAATAACAAATATATTCCATAATTTTGCAAGCAGAAAAGTAATTCATCAAAAAATTCAAAGCAATATGAAAACAGAGTATTTCAACGAAGCAGTAGCTATCATCAGTCAGTCACTTTCATGCGAAGTGAAGTTCAACACACCAGTCAACGACAACTATTCGCACACTTATCCGATCTTGATCATCGAGTCGAACGGAAAAGTGATCGACGATCTGCACAAAGCAGGATTCTCTATGAGTATGACAAAGAAAGGTCTCGCAGTAGACAAGTTCTAAAGTATCACACGCGAGATCTGGACGCTCTGTCTGGATCTCGCACAAAACATCAAAGCAATATGGCAACAGATCACAATCCGTTCATCGTTATCGACATGATAACATTCGACAAAGTGCAGCACGCGCTTGAACTCGCTGTCTGCATGAGTGAAAAGCAGTTTCCGCATCTGACGAAGGAACTGAAAGATATTCAGAAAGCTTCCAGAGACAGAGCGAAGTCATTCTTAGGATCGCACAACGTACCGAAGTGCGCGAAAGAAGCATACAACTATGCAAAGAAAGGGGGTGCAGTATGAAACTATTCAGTCAGAATCCAGACTTCTATCCGACACCAGAGCGCGTGATCGCGCAGATGATGATCGGGGAAGACATCTTAGGGAAGCGCGTCTTAGAGCCAAGCGCAGGAAGCGGGAACATAGTCCGTTGGTTGAAGCGTAACGGAGCGCAGGACGTGATCGCATGCGAGAAAGATCCGCACTTGCGCAAGCTTCTGGACGGACAGTGCAGACTGATCGCAGAAGACTTCCTGCAAGTGTCAGCAGACGAAGTCAGTCACGTTGACTACATCGTCATGAATCCACCTTTCAGCAGAGGTGCGGAACACATCTTGCACGCTTACGAGATCGCGCCAGACAACTGTACGATCATCGCTCTCTGCAACACAAGCAATCTGTCTGGACGCAGTTACAGCAGAACGAACAACGTTCTTGCAGAGACAGTGAAGCTTCACGGATCTCGCGAAGATCTCGGCTGCTGCTTCGAAGATGACGCAGAGCGAACGACTCGCGTAGAAGTGTCGCTGCTGAAACTCTACAAGCAAGGATCTGGAGACAGCGAGTTCGCTGACTACTTCTTTTCTGCATACGACGAAGACGATCTCTCTGGATCTGGAAAAGAAGGTCTCATGTCCTACAACTTCGTTCGTGACATTGTCAATCGCTACGTGTCCGCTGTGAAGCTGTTTGACAGTGTTCTCGCTGCTTCTAAGGAGATCAACGATCTCGCGGACTTCTACGACTACAAGACAGTCACAGATCCGCGCACTGGCGAACAGAAGCAGGAACGTAACAGCTACGGCAGCGTTCCAGTCCGCTTCGGTGCGATCGTAGTCAAGGATGACGATCGTCTCGCGAGCGAAGGAACAGCGATCACACATGATCAGTACAAGAAAGCGTTGCAGAAGCACTACTGGAAGATCATCTTCTCAAAGCTTCACATGGAAAAGTATGCGACTGCACAGCTTCGCGATCAGATCAATAAGTTCGTAGAACAGCAGACGAACGTTCCGTTCACGATGAAGAATATTTATCGCGTCATCGACATCGTGATCCAGACGAACGGACAGCGCATGCAGCGAGCACTGACGGAAGCTTTCGACACGATCTGTTCATTCAGCGCAGAGAATTCCACTGCGGGCGAGACATGGAAGACGAACGCTAACTACATGGTCAATCGCAAGTTCATCGTTCCTTATATCGTGTCATGCGACTGGGGGAAGTTCCGTCTCGAATACAGCGACTACGTTCATCGGAAGTGCGAAATGATCGAAGACGTTGTCAAGGCTCTCTGCACGATCACTGGACGCGACTACGACTCGATCGGATCTCTGCGAAAGCACGTCTACGATCATCAAGACTCGATCGATTTCGGACAGTGGTTCGAATGGGGATTCTTCCGCTGCAAGGGATTCAAGAAGGGAACTATGCACTTCGAGTTCATCGACGAAGATGTCTGGTACAAGTTCAACTACGAGTGCGCACGTCTTCGCGGTTGGAATCTTCCAAAGAAGACACAGAAGACTCGCAGGACAAAGAAGACAGCATGATCAGTAGGACGCAGGGAATCCAGACAAACGGATCTCCCTGCATGCTGTTTTGTAAAAGAACACGAAAATCCCACGTCGAAAACGAAAAAAGTTCTCAAAATATTTGCATATTTCAGTTATTTGCAATATATTTGCAGCAAGTTTAACAAATAATTCAAAGCAATATGAGTACAACAACAGCAACTTTCACAATCGAACAGATCCTTCTGGATCGTCAGTTCGTTCACGATGCAGCATCGACGGAAGCTAAGAAGCAGATGTGCGCAAAGTACGGAATCCAGTCGAACAAGACAAAGGAGATCGAGAAAGCTATTCTCGCGATCGGTCTTGAACTCCACAAGCAGAACACTACGTTCACAGTGACGGAAGACGTTCGCGTCTTCGATCTGTACTGGAATCGTCCAGAGTCAGCACAGAAGATCCGCGAAGCATTCGCAGACGAATCAGACTCCTTCATCCGCTTCTACACAGAGCGTCTTCGCAAGCTGTACGAACAGAATCATCTTCGCGCACGTTGGACGCTGCGTCCGATCTCCTATCTCACACAGATCTTGAACGAGCGCACAACGGACAACACAGAGCGCGACGCGCTCGCACTCGCGCTTGACGTACAGATGAAGGATTTTCACGATCGCTTCATCAAAGCACATCTGGACTATGCGAACTGGAAGTTCGATCACATGTTCCAGAAGTACGCAGAGATCAAGTCTACGCGTGACATCATCTTGAAGCTGAATGTTTCGGATCAGAAGGAAGTCGAGCGTCTGCACAAGATGATCTCTACATTCCGCGTCGAGTCCAGAGACTTCGATAAGGACTACTACATCGAGCGCGTTCGCAGAGACTTCGAAGCAGAGTATCTTCGCTGTCTTCTGATGATCGCTGACAGAGTGCTGACAGCTAAGATGAACACGAAGCAGATCAGCGTCCAGAACGTCAGCAGCAGCGACGCGAAAGCATTCGACATCTACGTCAAAGACGATCAGCGCACGATGCACGCACGTTCGATCTGGTGCGCAGAGTACAGCGAGATCGTGACACCACACTGGCGATTCATCATCACGAACGCATAAGTTATCATCAGTCAATAAACAACGCGTCAGGCGCAAGGGAAACAGCGTCTGGCGCACTTAAAACAACATACAGCATGGCAACACTACAAGCACTTATCGAAGACTTCAACAAAAGCATCGAAGTCATCAAGCGAGAGAGAAAGCTTCAAGCACAGATCCTTCGCGAGATCACAGATCGATTCTGTGAGCACAAAATCGGACAGAAAGCTACTATCAAGCGTAACGGACGGATCGTCACGATCGTCTGCAAGCGGATCGAGACTGACATCTGGAACGGAAAAGCACTGTTCACGTACTGCTTCAAGCAGTTGAAGAAAGACGGAACGCTGTCACAGAACGATGTCAGCGTAGGACGTGAAGAAATAACATGGTTGAACGAATACATCGAGCCTTATGCGACAACAGAAAGTCTATCATGTGGAACTCGCTGATCCGCGAGGAAACGAGCCGAAGCACAGCTATTTCGGATCGCAAGCTGCGATCTTCCAGACGTTCGGGAATGAGCGTCTGGGGATCTCATATCGATCACTCTCGAACAGCTACAACTTGCAGGAACGAGAATATTCGAATCGGCACTGCACAATTCGCATGGGATATTTGCAAGTGTCAAGAAAAAACCGTAACTTTGCACCCACAATCAAAGCAATATGAGTATGATGACAACAGTAAACAAGAACAAGCATCTTTTCGGTGCTATCATAGGCGACATCGTAGGCAGCGTCTATGAGTTCAGCAGACAGAAGTCCTACGACTTCGATTTCTTCTCGTATGGATGCAACATCACTGATGACACGATCCTTACATGCGCGACAGCAGAAGCGATCCTTAGAAACGGAAACATCGTTGACACGCAGGACTTCGCGAACGAGTACTACGACTTTGCGAAAGAGTTTCCGCACCCTATGGGCGGCTATGGCGCAGGATTCTCTACATGGGTCTACGACGGAACGATGCGCCCCTACAACTCACTCGGCAACGGTGCTCCGATGCGTGTCTCTCCCTGCGCGTATTTCAGTGCGTACATCAATCGCTGTCTGGAAGTCGCTACGATGTCAGCGTCAGCGACACACAATCACTGGCAGGCGATCCGCGCTGTGCAGTGCGTAACGTTCGCGATCTACGAACTGCGTCACGGAACGTCAGTCAAAGATCTGATACAAAAGATCTATCAGCAGTATGAGTACGGAATGATAAGACTCTGCACGAAAGATCAGAAAGCATACGATCTTTTTCAGCAGAAGTACGAATACACAGAGCACAGTGAAAAGACAGTGATCGGTGCTCTCATTTGCGCTCTCTCTGCGACTTCATTCGAAGACGCGATCAGACGCGCTGTCTCTCTCGGTGGCGACGCAGACACACTCGCTGCGATCGCAGGATCAATCGCAGAAGCACGCTTCGAGATTCCAGACGCTATGATCGACGTAGCGAAGCAGAAACTCCCGAATAAGCTGCTTGACATCGTGACTGAATTCAACGAAACAATCGCATTATGATCACAGTACAAGAAAAGCAGAAGAAAGCGCAGGAAGTAGCAAGTTCATACGGCTACGACTACGTGAAGTTCATCAAGAACATCGGCAACGTGTCCGTTTATCGCGGAATGACTCATGAAGAAAAGATGTTAGGACTTCCGCTGTTCATAGAGATCGATGACAACGGCAACGTCATCGAACAGCAGAGTCTTGAATATATGGAACTAATAGAAGACGAAGAAAATGAAGAAAAGTGATATTATTGCGCTGTGTCGCTACTACAAAGGAGAGACACAGAATCCGTTCGAGAATAAGGATCAGAACAAGACATTGCTCTGGATCTACGAACAAATCTGGGTTGAAGACATGCAGAACGACAACTGTACGTTCACAGATCTTCTGACAGACTATCTGGACGCAGGACTGCGAGACTTCTGCAAGACGGATGACACTCCGATCACGCTGAAAGCTTTGTTGTTCAATCGCTTCTGCAAGATGCAGGATCGCACAGATCCAGAAGCTTTCAAAGAGTTCTATCAGAAGTACTACTCATAGAGACAAAGAAGCGGAAAGTTCGATTGCTTTCCGCTTCTTTTTTTGTGATCAATCGAAGATCGCGTGCCAACCGCCGTCATTCTCGTACTTGCTGATCGTGCGAGCGTCTTGTTCGATGATTTCGAGATCGATGTACCACTTGCTGTCAGACGGATTCCATTCAGCTTTGATGATTCTGAACTTCGTTCCGCGTTGCAGCAGGACTTCATTCTCATTCAGTCTCGTAGGCTTCGAGACTCCGTCCCACGACTTCTTGTATTGTCCGTATTCACTGAACGGCTCACAGTACATCATGCGAGTTCCCTTCGGTGCGTAGATATTCAGACAGACTGGCTTATATCCGAACGACGTTCGCTTACAAGATCCGCAAGACACGAACGAGTCATCAGTTCCGATCATTCCGACAAGCTTACTGGGATCGCCCTTGAACGAATCCAGATTGATGCCGAAGCGATAGTCCATGAATGCAGAGATCTCGTCTCGCTTGATCCAGACATCTTGATCTACGCTGCTGCGTGCAAGCGCGTTTGTGATAGCTTCAACGTCCTTTTCGACAGTAGAGATTGCTTTTCTGGACGGATAGTAGCGATAGCCTTTGATTCCGCGAAGCGTCTCTGTGCAGTACGCAGATCCTTCCGTGTAGTTCCAGATTCCGTGTTTCTCCGTCGCTGACATCGTCTTCCACTGTTCGGCAGTGAAGTTGAAGAAGTAGTCGAGTGCTTCGTTCGCGTCGATATGCCAGAGCGCGAGATCCTTGCGTGCTGCGCTGTAAACGTCATCAAGATTCTCTCCGAGTTTAGTCCAGATCGCGCGTGTCTTCGTAACGTCCTTTGCATCGATCGCATCTTTGAGTTCGACGTATAGCTGCTGCTGTGTCTTCGTAAGCTTGCGCTTACCTCCGAGTGCTTCTGCCATGCGTTTTGCTTGCAGACGCGTTGACATGTCGAGATATTCGTCATCAGTGAGCGTTCTGTTAAGCACGGACTGTTCGACTTTCATGACAGCGTTCGCTGCTGATTTCTTCGCTGCTGTGCGTGCTGCACGCTGTTCAAGCTGCTGCTTGATCTTCTTCGCTTCGTCAAGATACGTCTGTGCTTGCAGCTTGTTTCCAGTGTGTACTGCATCGTTGTACTTCGCGAGAGCGTCAACGAACTTCGAAGACTTAGTCTTGTAGCCGACGATCTGGACGTACTCTGTATCAAGCTTGTTCCAGAAGATCTTGTCCTTGACTTCCTGCAACTTGTTCGTATATGCGATCTGCGAGATCTTCCATGTCGGATATTGCTTCGCGCCTGCTTTGTACTTCGACGGATCAGCGACAAACTTGATTTCGAATTCAAGCTTCTTGACTTGTTCGTCGAGTGACAGAGTCTTCCACGCGTCAAGCTTGACTTGAATAGCTTGATAAGCGTCACGCAGATCTCCGATAGTGAACTGACTGTGCCAGTACTTCGCGTCTGGAATGAGATCTTCCAGTTTCGCAAGATCTCTGTTGATCGATGCGATCTTCTTCGCGAGATCCTTGACTGCGATCTGCTGCTTGACGTAGTTCTGTGAATCGACAAGTGCTTGCAGACGCTTGATCTCTCCTTGCAGTTCTGGATAGTCCTGCGCTACGTTCAGCACGTTCTTTGAAGTCTTCTCGATCAGAGCGTAGCGTGCGCGTCTCTCTGCGAGTCTCTGACGGATCGCTGCTTCGTCTCTGTTCGCATGACGGATCTGACGTGCTCTCTCGATAGGATCGACGTAGTCTTCTGCTTCCTTGACAAGCGGACTGACACGATTGACGTTGATCAGCTTGTTATTGATGCGGAAGTACTGATAGCCGTACTTAGGCGACACGTCCTTGCTGTACTTCTCGAACTCTTTGAGACTGTTGAAGACTTCGTTCGTCTGCGGGTCGTAGAAATAGATCTTGCCTTTCTCCTTGACCATGTTGAACGTGTGACCAGACTTGCCGCCCTTCCAACGACATTCGATCTGGAATACTCCGTCTTCGCCAGAAGCGACATCGTTCCAGATCTCCGATGCTTTCTTTGCACTGCGCCAGTGAGTGACAAGCTTTCCGTCCTGCGTCTTCCATGCTTCGCGATAGTTGTGACACAGATACTCGAAGTCCTTTCCTTTGAACGCTTTCGCTTCGATGTTGAATCCCATGCGTCGCAGTTCGTACACTGGCGCACACGTCTGACAGTTGATCGTGTAAGGCTTGTCGCGCTTTTCATCCCACTTAGGATTGAGCGACAGCTTGCGTCCAGTAGCTTTCTCCAAGTACTTTCCGTTTGGATCGTAGACGTATTTCTTCTTGTAGTGCGGATTGACGCGCATAGTGTCAGCCTGCTCATGAGTCATCCTGCGTCCTTTCTTCACTCCGACAGCTTTCTCAAACTCGCGTAAGTTCGCTTTCTGTTCTGCTGTGAATCCTTCCCAGACGATCTGATCCCACTTCTGCTGTGTCTGGACTCCTTGCATTGCTCTCTGGAACGTCAGAGCGATGTTCTGCGTGTTTCCAGACTGGATCGCTGACTGCAAGCTGTCTATACGTGTCTGCAAAGCAGGACTGATCTCGATGTCGGACTGCTTGATCGCGTTCTGGACTTGCTGCATCTTACGATCGTTCCAACGCTGCTGTATCGCTGCATCGTCTCGCTGTGCGTGTCGTTCCTTCGCGATCTGCCAGACATCTTTCGGCTTGTTCTGGATCACAAGTCCTTTGCTGATGTCTCCGTCAACGTAGTTCTGTGCTATGAAGTACGGCTTCACTGCTGCTGCGTTGATGCGATCCGTGTTCGCTGCGATCCATTTCTTGAAGTTGTCTGGAACGTCCTTGATTTCCTGCGCCTGCATGTCAACAGTACGCGGATCGTTGCCGTTTAGGATCGCTTTCTGCATAGCGATGAAGTCATTCTCCTTTGCGAGTATAGGAACGACGTAGCAGAGACAGTGCGGATGCCAACCAGTGAACTTGAAGCCTTTCGGGTACTTTCCTGCCAGTAAGTCGCAGATGTCGCCCTTCGGCATTCTCACTTCATGCTGTGCTGACTTCTTGACTTCGAATCCGATGACGAAGTCCATGCGCTCCCAACGATCTTCGTCTGCTGTGCGATACGCTGCGTTCGTCTCTGTGCGTGTCAGACGCATAGCGTTCTTGTAGCTGCTGCGATAGACACCGCGTCCAGTATGGAACGCTTTCGCATTCTCCGACAGATGCAGCTTTCCGTCAGATCCTTTGACTCGACGGAAAAGCTTGTCTGGATATTTGAGATACTTGCGGACTTCGCGTGACATCTGCGCTGCTGACGCGCCCTCTCCGAGTGATACAGTGATCGCTGCTTCCATTTCAGTGCGAAGCTGACCAGTGTACTTCCAGACGCGCTGTGAGAGATTCAGACCGCCTACGTCCTGCGTGCGTGCAAAGAACTTGTCTACTGCTTCGCTGTTCCTCTCGAACCAACGCGCATAGAGCGATCTGTCTTTCAACTTCCAACCGAAGATCGACTGGATCATCTTGTCGCATGAGAGATTCGCGAACTCCCATTCAGCTTCACAGTCTTTCTTGATCTCTGCGTACACTTGCGAGTAGAGCGAACGGATGACGCGTGACGTTTCATCCCCGATGCGCATATTGTCCGCGAACGAGAATTTCTTGTCTGCTGTCAGATCTGGATGCTGTGAAGCGAGCGCAAGCAGACGATCGACAGCGAGATCATAGAACTTCTTCACGCGTTGCGCGTAGATCTCCTGCCGAACGAACATTCCTGCTGCGTAGCGATCCAGAATAATGTCTTTCTTGCTTGCCATACGCTAAGATGTCAAACGTTACTCTGCGCCAGTCTTATCGTCATCTTCCTCTCCGAGTCCGAGAGCCTGACGTTGTGCCTGCGCGAAGATGTCTCTCTGTTCCTGCGTGCGCTTCTCGCTGTCTTCTTCCAGACGCTTGATCTCGTTCTGCTTGTCCTTGATAAGCGGATTCTGTTCAACACCAGTCTCAACGGACATAGTTCCACTGTCAATAGACTTGCCGATGTTCTCGATGACTTCCGTGATGTCCTCTCCGAACGGCTCTTGAAACTCATGAGTAGTCCTCAAAGCTTCGCATTCTGCTTTCAGAGATACGTCCAGAACGTTGCCGATGATAGACGCGCACAGTCCTGCGACGCGATCAAGCAGTTCATCGTGATTCTCCTTGTGCTTCTGTGACTTGATGTTCGCGAGAATCATCATCTGCTTCAAAGCTTTTCCAGTGACGTTCGAGAGAGACTTCATGTTCTCGAAATCGATGTTCGGTGTGAACGTCTTCGACAAGATGTGATTCTGCAACCAGTCGATCTCATTCTTCTTCGACTCTGGCGCGTTATCCCATGTCAGATAGTGCGCTGCTTCCTCTGCCTTAGTTCCAGTCTTCTTGATCAGAGTCTTGTTTTCGTCATCCTTCTCTGGCATGTTCTTGATGATGTCAGCGTCAAGAATAAGCATCGGATCAGAGAAATAGTCGTTCGTGTCAGCAGTGCGCGAAGCTATGTATTCCTCGCGGTGGATCATCTGTTCGACACCTTCCCACTCCTTGTCCTGCGAGAAATAGATGATAGGGATCTTCCCGATCAAGTTTTCCTCTGGAATGACTTCCCAACCGAGTGCAGTGCGCTTGCAGTGATACGTCACGTTGTCCGTGTAGAGATTGACGTGATAGACGCTGCTGCCGCCTTCGTTGACGTAGTAGCCCCATGCGACGCTGATCAGATTCTCGTACTGATCCCACTTCGTATAGATCTCGTCTCCTTTTGAAGCTGCGAGCACGCGGATCTGACAGTCTGCCTTTCCGTCATCGTTGCGGAAGACGCGCCAGAGCATAGCAGACTGCGTCTCTGATCCTGCAATACGCTTGCACTGACGGATCTTAGCGTTGAAGTGTGTGCGTGACAGCAGATCAGTGAAAGCCTTGAACGCTTTGTCTGTCTTCTCTGATGCCATACCCCACTTGACTGGCTGTCCGTAGATGAACACAAGCGCGATCTCGTTGATGAAGACTGGATAGCCGATAGGAAGCTTCCAACGCTTGATCTTGCGCTTCAAGTTTCCGTCCTTGTCGAGAATGATCTTGTCCTCGCGTTTGTTGATAGCGTGCAACTTCGGGTTGTACTCACGTCTTGCGATCGCTGTTTCTTCTGCCTTGCTCTCCATTGATGCAAGTACGCGACTGATGTCACCACTCTGAATCAGTTGCTCAAAATCCTGCTTACGTCCGATCGCTGCGTTCAGCAGATTAAGAAATGAATCGATTACAATCATACGTTTTTAAATTATTAGAATAAATTATTGATGTTCTTTGGCATTACGAAATCGTCGTTCTTGAAGTAGTTGATCGCATATCCGAGAATATCGACGAATTCGTCATGAAGTCTTTGAGGGAATCCGCACACTTGATCTATGAATTCATCGTTCCAGTCTCCTTCAACGATGTAGACGCGTCCGCACTCGATCGTAGGACTGACAGCATGCAGTCGTTCCGCTTTCGAGTCCGTCGGTGTCGGTGTTCTTGTCACGTTCAGTCCGCTGATCGCTTCGAGCGTCTGCACTACGCTGATTCCGTTCGCTTTCGGCTCTATACGCAGCGATGACTGCGAAGATCCTTCGTTCGCTGCCATGTACTCTGGAAGGAAGCGGATCAGATCTGGGAACGTCTTCCAGACTTGCATTGCGTTGTAGACGTAGATGTTGTTCTGGATCATGCAAGCTGCGAGAATGCCAGTAGGATCGTTGTCGGACTTCTTTTTCTTTTCGTCGTATGCTGTATCGACGAAGAAGTGCATTGTCTCATTGTAACGCAGAGAGTAGAAGTCAGAGCGCGAGATCTTGCGAAACCATGCTTCCTTGACGATATTACCGCCCTCTGCGCTTGGCTTCTGCATGAACTGTCCTGCATATCCGCGTGATCCGAGATCGACCTTCGCTTCTGCGAGCACTTCTCTGTTCAGACGGATCGGATCGAGAAGACCGTCAACGTAGTTCTTTCGCAGTTCAGCAGGCTCTACGTCTTCGCAGTCTTCCGCAGGGAGATTGATGTGCTTGATCTTGTCTTTCTTCTTCGACAGCAGATAGCCAGTGACATCGTCTTGATGAAGACGTTGCATGATCGTGATCGTAGGAGTGACAGCCTTGTCAACTTTACGCGAAGACAGTGTCTTGACGTGATCGTTCGCTACTTTACGCATCTGATCGGACTCTGCCTGCTTCGGGTTGACTGGATCGTCGTTGATGATGATGTGAGCGTGAAAGCCAGTGATCGTAGATCCAGTAGAAGACGCGTAGCGGAAGCCGCCCGCAGTGTTCTCGTAGTTCTGCTTTCCAGACTTATCGTGTCGGATCTCGACTTCTGGGAACAGCATCATGTATTTCTCTGACTGGATAATGTCTTTCGACTTCGTAGCGTGATCCAGTGACAGTGCAGACGAATAAGAGTTGCTGATGACGCGGATTGTCGGATCGTTAGTCCAGAGCCATGCAGGGAACATGACTGTCACGATCGTAGACTTCGTCGTAGAAGGTGGAATGTTCACGATCAGATCGTACAGCTTCGGCTTTCTCTCGAACACTGGCTGCGCAAGCTTCTGCAATTCCTCGCAGAGATACGGAATATGCCAGTTGTAGACTGGATCTTCGTGAATGATAACGTCCCAGAACGTCTTCACGAAGTAGAACAAGTTGTTCCTGCATTCGTCTGCAACTGCACGCACAAACAGATCTTTAGTCAGCTTCATTTCCTTCACTTTCTGTTTTTATTCGTCTCTTTTCCTTGTGAACGCGAAGACTACGAAAAGCAGTCCTGCTGATACGACGATCAGTTTCGCGATCTTACAAAACGTCAGTATCTCCATGATCCTATTGTTCCTTCTTTGTTGACTCCTTAGTGTTGATGATCTTCTCTCCGATAGCGAGTACTGCTGCTTTCTGTTCCGCTGTGAGAGCGTCCAGATCGATCGACTGCTTCGGCATCAGATCGCGTCCATTCGCGCCAGTCGCTTCGATGTTCTGACGATTCTTCCATTCGTCAGGCGCAAGATTCGTCAGAGCGAAGATCAGTGCTGCTGTGTCTGGCGGGTATCGCTTCGTTGTCACGCTCTGATTCTTGACTACGATCTGACTCGTTTTCGGATCTCGCATGTATTCAGTCTTCGTTTCGTCGTAGCTGAATCCGAGTGCCTTATCCCAAAGCGACTTCTGCAAGCGATCGACGATCGTCTTCTTGAACTCCGACTTTGCATTTTTTATAGCGTCAGCAAAGTCAGCTTTGTCTGGATCTTGCAGCCACTCGTAGAACGTTGTCTTCGTGATCCCTGCTTTCGCGACAGCTTTCTCCACAGTGTCGCCATTCTTTAGCGACTCTATGAGACCGTTGATCGTTTCGTCATCGTACTTCATCTTTGTATAAGCTATTTAGTTATTATATATTATTCTACACTGCTACCTATATATTCGAAGCTTGCTGTTATGCGTGCGTGCGAAGTGACGTTCACTTGTCTTGCTTTGCTCTTGCTGACTCCTGCTGCGCGTCCTATTCGCGTCGTGATCCAGTCCTTGCTTCGAGATCTCGCGATGATCATTGCAGGGTTTGACGTTGTGCTGATGAATCGCTTTCCGCTGTTGACGTACATCTTCGCGATGTAGTTGCTGAACGCTGATCCTATTCCGACTCCTTGATAGTCTGGAAGAATTACTGTGCGATGTTCTCTCCAGAGATTCTTCGCTGTTGGGTGTGGGAACGCGAGTACTGCACAGAATCCTGCAAGCTGTCCGTTGACAGTAGCGAGATAGACATGCGACGCTTCGTTGAACGAGTGATTCAGATAGTGATACTTCCTAAATATTCGCCAGTAATGCTGTTTCTCCTTTGTCTCGAACACGTCGATCTGGATGACTGGTCTATTTTTTTTTTGAGTTTCGAGATCCAAGATCTGAAACTGCATTGTGTCCGTGTTGAAGACCCAGTCTGGCATCAGCCAGTCCTGCACGTCGAAGTGACACGTCACTGCTACGAACTTCTTTCCTGCGCGTCTGACAGTTTTCTGCAACGCGAACGATCCTATCTGTGCAACGTCTCTGTCTACGACGGACGTGAATTCGTCGAAGACAAACATTTCCTTGTTCTCTAACATAGCGCGAGCGATGTCGCAGCGCATCTTCTCTCCGTTCGAGAGTACTGAATAAGGCTTTAGCCAACTGGGGGGGGCAGAAAATCCGACGCTGTTCAGTGCCTTGCAGATCTCCGTGACGCTTGCATCCTTCGGCATATCGTCAAGTATCGACTCATGCGTGTACTGCATCTGATCGACGATAGAGTCTGCGAACAGTTCGCGTGCGATCGTTGTCTTTCCAGTTCCAGAGTGTCCGACGATCAGTCCGATGTTCCACTTTTCGGGAAGCGTGATGTCGCCCTCGAAGTGTTCCGTGACATGCTGCGTCTGCAAGTCGTATGTTCCCATGACGCTTGCGACGCGGAATGACTTTCGCGGATCGTGCTCCTTTATAATGTCAAAATGCGGCATTCGTACCCCCTTTCCTGCATTTCGTCGTAGATCGCTTGCAGAGCACCTTCCGTCTTGCAGTCGATCTCTAACTTGTACTGCTGCTTGATGTCGCCAGAGTAGTCCTTTGCGGACTGTTCAGCCTGCGCGAACTTCAAGCCCCATTCCTCTGTGTCGATGTTGAATCTCTCCTTTGCGCGATCGAGTGCTTCCTTGTTCCATTCCAGATCGACATGCGCGATCTGATTGTCAGTGAAAGCCATTTCGCGTCCTTGCTGTGAGTCGAGATCCACGTCCATACGCTTGACAACGACAAGTTCGTCTCCGTTAGTAGGAACGATGATCACTTTCGTCTCTCCGATGTTCGACGCTGTCTCTACGACTCCGTTTCCTGCGATCAGTCTGTTGTTCTTGTCTACAAGCACAGAGCGACCGAACTTGTTGCGACGGATCGACTTTTCAAGCATAGACATACCGAATTCTGTATGCTTGTTGAAGTTGTCATCATCTGGGATCAATACGCTGATGTCCGTCTGGATGACTTGTGAACCGTTGATGCTTTCTTTCTTTGCCATATTACTTTGTTTTCGAGTTGTGCTTCATTGCAGCAACGCTGCAAATATACAAAATAGTGACTAATAAACACCGCTTTCAGCCGAAAAAATTCACTTTTGAAGTGAAAAAATCCGTCTGAAAACAGTGTAGTAATTCTAAGTAACTTAGCATATTATATATATAATATATAAGCTATTACAAAGAAGCTTCTTTAAGCAAAAAATTCCGTCAGAACGGAAGATCGTCAGAATTTTCATCATTTCCGTCCGTCTGGCGCGTTCCCTGCGTTCCACTGGATAAGTTATCCGTCCGCTGTGCGTTCGTCGATTGTGGCGCACTCTGTGAAGCGACAGACGCATTCTGCTGCTGACTTTCCTCTCGTTTGTCAAGAAGCTGCACTTCGTCAGCGTTGATCTCCGTGATGTATCGCTTCTGATTCTGCTGATCCGTGAACTCGCGATAGCGGATCTTTCCTTCGACGTAGAGCGACGATCCTTTGCGGACGTAGTTCTGGATGACTGTTGCGAGATTGCCGTAGCAGACGATGTTGTGCCACTCCGTCTTGTCTGGAATCTCGCGTCCGTCGCGAGTAGTGAATCCGCGTTCCGTCGTAGCGACAGAGAATTGTGCGCACTTGTTTCCGTTCGTGAAGTCCGTGATCTTTGGATCTTGACCGACGCGACCGACGATGATCGCTTTGTTTACTCCGTTCATTTTCTTACTTTTATTTACTTCGTGTTTACTATTACCTTATATTTATATTCTCATGAGACAGCAGTCCGTTGTCTTCGTGTCTGTTACGCAGGACGCTGAAATCTTCGTAGCGGACTTTGAAGCAGCCGCCCTCTGGCATCGTAAGCAGGAATTCCAGAAGCATCTTGAATTTCGAGTGATCAAAACCGCCACAGCGATCCTCGATCAGCTTGATCATGTAGTAGTAATCGTCTGCGTCGCTCAACGCTTCTTCTGCTGACTCGATGTTGTAGATGTTCTGCTTCAAGCATGCTGCGAACATACGTCCTTGCGCACATGCTTTCTTCAATCCGTTGAAGTTGTGCTTGTCTTCCTTCGTGAACTCTCCGTCAAGCTTCTTGAAAACGTCGTCAGCGTCCATGAAGAAAGTGTGTACTACGTCAGACAGCACGAAAGCGATGTTCGTGAGCACTGTCAGACGATCAAACAATTCGTTCATCTGTTCCAGAGTGTACTTTGCGCGTGTCTCTGGACGGAAGTTCTTTTCGAAGAATTCTTCCGACATCGTGATCTTATCCATTCTGCGACTCCTTTCTTTTTATCCATTCATTGCAAGCGCACAGCGAACACTGTGTCTCGCAGTCATGATGTTCACACCAACCGTCACCCCAGATGTCTTCGTTATCGAAGTGACCGCAATTTCCACACTGCTTCATACTTCCTCTACTCCGTCTTTGTGGATGAAAAGCTTCGCGTTGCGACAGTTCTTGATCCAGTCGTGATTCTTTTTGTCTTTCATTGCGTCAAGTCCGTCAACGAAACGCTTGCATTGAAGACGATTCGGACAGTGTACCCCTTGACAGTAAGTAAAATCTGTTTTTGCCATAATCATTGTTTTTAAAGTTCTTTATGTGATCTTAGGAACGGAAACTTGAAAGCTTTCCTGCAACGCGTGCAGATGAACCAGTCGCCTTCCTTTTGAAGTTCGCCACCGCACTTAGGACAGTAGCTTCTGCGAACGATGTAGATCAGAGCGATGACGAAGATCGCTACGACGATCAAAGTGAATTTCAGTGCCATAGTCTTTTGTCGTTTAAGTTAGATATATTCTGGAATTTCTGATTCTTCCTGCTTGATCTTCTTGCGCTTCTTCTGACTGTTGAACAGCCACATTTCCTCGACTGTCTCCCAGATATACATTGTTGCGGACTCATGCCAGTAGTAGTTTGACAAGTTCAGTTCGCTCATGCAGTTGTGAAGCGTGCCGATGCGATGATAGTAGCGGGCGAGTCTTCTGAAATGACTGCGCGTCCTGCTGACAAGCGTGTCTGCGCACTTCTGATAGTTTCTGACTGTGTAGAACGGATCGCGATACGATCGTTTGATCTGCTTTGCTGCTTTCCTTGCTCTCATAGTGTTATCTAAGTTTTCCGTTATAGAAGACTGCAACGCTCTGCATCATCGGTGTCAGCGCGTCAAAGTAACTCTCTGGCATAACAAGCGAACGGATGATCCGTCCTTGCGCGTTCTGTGTCGAGACTACCCAGACGCGTGATGTCGAATAGCCTTTCCTGCGTAGTCTTCTGACGCAGTTTATACATCTTTTCAGTTCCAGATCTGGAATCGCTATCTGTCTTTCTTCCGATTGCATTTTCTGTTGCAGTTCTAAGTTTCCTTATTTTCGAGCGTTCTGGCGCGTTTTCTCTTTCGCTTCCTTATAGTTTATCGTTTTCGGAGAGAAACGCAGCCAGAGACGCGGGAAATCACTTCATTTTCAAATCTTGCATGTTACTTGAACATGACGTGTAGAGTTCTCGATCAGTCCGTGATCGATCGTGTAAATATCCAGATCAGTGATTTTGAGATCCGTCGCTTCCTCGAATTCCTTGCAGAGTCTCGCGATAGCGTTTTCCAGATCCTTCTTCTTCTGTTTTGCTTCCTCGATGTTCATTGCTTACGTGCTTTAAGTGCTGATTCCTTGACTTTGATCTTGACTTGATGTTCGTCGATTCTGTCTGCGAGACGCGCAAGCTTCCGTCCGTGCTCTACGATCGTCTGCTTCTCTCCGAACGCGATCGACATCTGTTCACACATGATCTGAACGTCTGCGATCTCCGTCTGTACTTCTTCCAGTGTTGCACGTCCGCGTCTGAACTTCATCAGCGCGTTCGTGAGTTCCGCACATTCCTCTACGCACATGTTGATCTGTGCTTCGAGTCCGAACGCTTCGAGAGCGTCCTTGCATACTTGTTTCGATGTTCTGCTACTCATTTGCTTTTGCTTATTTTACGTTTAACAACTTCCGTTTGCACGATGTCGATACAGTTAGCGACGAATCCTGCAAGATAAGCCTGCGCTTCGTCATTGTCTGTGTCAACCTTGATTCCGAGATCGTCGAAGATGAAGTTTGCTGCGTGTACTGACTCATGAGTGATGTTGCGTGACGTGATCTTGTCTGGATCGTGAAACCAGACAAGCGAGCCACAGCAAGTCTTCTCTTTGTCGTAGACGTTGAACGACATTGCTTCACTGCATGCGATTCTCTCTGGACTTACATAGATAGGATCTCCGTCAGAGTCCTTGAAGTTCTCTGCGATGTCTTCACGCGTGCCGCCTGCTGCGATCCAGACCTGACGCGGATAGATCAGCGTATCAAACTGTTTGATGATTATCTTCATTGTTCTTTGCAAGATGTTTGTCAATTTTGTCACGAAGCGTCCGCAAGATGTCTTCGTAGATCTGCGACGCGATGTCGAACGTGCTGCGATACGCGTTCATCAGAACTGCGTCCGTCATTTCGTCGATCTGCTTCTTGTAGATCTCGCGCTGCTTCTTCGTCATCTGTTTCGTTGTCATACTCATTCTTCTGATTCAATTACTGCGTTGCGACAGTCTTCGAGATAGCACCATGCCCGCATGTCTGGGTATTTTTCCAGAACGCGCTGCCAGTTCTTGTAAGGAACGAGCACAGCGTCCATTTGCTTCTGTGTCCTGCGATCCATGAGAATGCGGATCAGCCAGTCTGACTCTGGGAAGTTCGCGTTCCGCTGTATCGGTGCTTCCTCTGGCTTGTGCCAGATCGACTTGTACTGCTTCTGCTTCTTTGCCATACGTTCAATCCATAGAAGGGAACAGATCAGCCTGCGTCGGCTCTTTCGGCTTCATGATATTCTGCACTCGCTCTATTTCAGCGTCGATCTCCTTTTCCAGTTTCTTCGATGCTGTGAGATCAGTCGATGTGTGCATGCGAAAGTACTTCTTCTGTGCTTCACGCATCTGCACTACTTTGTCGAAAAACTCCTTTGCGTCCATTTTACAGATCCATTTTCTTGATTGTGTTAATAACTACGTCCTGCTTCACTCCGAGTTTCAGAGCGATGTGTCTGATCGATCGCTGAATGTGCGCTTCGATGCTGTCTGCTTCATACTGTTTCGTCATTGATCTTTTCGTTGTATTTAAATTCGTGATTTTATTGTTTTGGATTATTCTGTAACAGTTCTGGATTGTCGTAAATGTTGCCGATAACCTCGAAGTCGAAGATAGGCAGTGAGCCGTTCATGTCGCCAAACAGACACGACAGATACATATCGTTGTAGTCTCCGTTTGAACTAAGGCAATACGTGCCTTCCTCGAATGCCACGGCTGATGTGTACTCTTTATCCAGTTCGCCTTTAAGATCATCGAGCGCAAAGGTGCGCATCATCTCGTCACGTTCCTCTCGACTTTTCGACAAGTCCCAACAAAGGTTTTTGTATTCCTTCACTCTTAGGATGTCGCCCTCGAACACTCGCTTGCCATGCTTGTCGAACAACCCCGTAAACTGACCAACGGTATATGGGTCAACAAGGTATTGCTTGTTGTACGAGTCATCATCCTTGTATGTGTGGATTCGCGCGACATCATCCTTTCGATTGTACTCCAAGTCACCGTATCGCCATTCTCTACTATCAAAGCCCCTAAATTCGATTTCTCTGTTCATAATCTTACTTTTTGTTTAACAAATCTTGTTTATCGTGAATATTGCCGCAGACTCCGTCTTCGTCGCTTTTGCAGAACAGCTTATCAAGCGGAAGTAGCCAGTTTCTAAGTCCGATCATTCTTAGAACGAAGCTTGATCTGTCTGCTTCATAAACGACTTTGATGACGTGCTCTCCAAGACGGAACGTGTCTCCTTCATATATCTCGCGTCCTTTGCTGTCATAGAGTCCAGTGAACTGACACACTGTGTCTGGATCTACTTCCGTGAATTCCAGACAAGCATCTATCTCGTTTCGATGATCAGAAACGATGCAGACTATGTCACGTCCGTCATCTTCTCGATAGCTTACGAGATTGCCTGCGATCCATTCGCCAGAATCAACGCATTTTGCTTTGAACTTGATTGCTCTCATAGCTTTCTACTTTAGTAACAGCGACAGAGCGAACTGCGCATTTCCGCGATCGTTTACACGAAGCACTTCATTAAACACTCGTTCAAGACTTCTGGGATTGATGTCCTTGATCTTGTTCAATTCTACGACAGTCAGCTTGTGACAAGCGACAGTCGCGATTTTGAAGATCATTGCAGTACGACTCAATCCGTTTCCTGCAAACTGATTTTTCTTTTTCTTCATAGAATAACGTCTTCGTTTGATTCGACTTTAAGTTTCGTGAAGCCAATTCCGAGAGAGAAGAAGAAGATCACAAGTCTGATGTCAAATCCAGTCTGGACTTCTTCGTGATTGATCTTTTCGCGTCGATCGATGACGATCGTAGGCAGGATGAAGAAAAGACCTTCTGGAACGATCCTTGCTGACATTCGCAGGATGATCCGATTCTTGATAATAGTTGAGATACTTGCCATATTACTTTTAGAGTTGTTTGAGACAGTCGATCGCATTGTTCACGTTCCGTTGTGCTGCTGCGACATAGATCTGTTCTGAAAAGCTTTCAGCGTTGATCTTTCCGATCTCTGCTTCTATGCTTTTAAGTTCATTGATAATGTCGTTGATCTTCTGATTCATTGTTTCATTGTTTGATGTTCTGATTGCTGATCATTCCGTGAGCGTCGATGTCTCATTGTGAGAATACGCTTTTATAAGAGTTCTGGCGCGAATGCTTCCAGTTTTGCTTTCAGATCCATGAACTTGCGATGCCAGTAGGATGACAGTTCGCCTGCTGAAAGATACGCTCTGCGATACTTCTCTACGTCACGCTTCAAGCGTTCGTTCTCTGCGAGTGCTCTGCTTGCGCGTGACTCGCGTTCCGTTGCGAAGCGTCCGAGAGTGTCACGAAGACGATGTTTGTTGACTTTCTGCTTCACTGCTACTGCAAAAGCAGGATCGTTTTCGAATAAATCATTCATAGTTACTGGATCTTTAAGTGTGCGCTCCGCGATCGCGAGAAAGCGAAGCGCACGATGTTGATACTATACTTCGATGATCGGGATCTCTGGTGCGAGTTCCTTGATCTTGTCAAGCTGTTCGTCTATCAGCTTGTCGCGAACTTCCTCGATGATAGTCTCTGCGTCGGCAGAGATCAGAGACAGTGCTACGTCACGTCCAGAGACAGTCGCGATGATCTCGACTTCGATACGCTCTGGATCTGCGCCCTTGAAGATAGGGATCTTAACGAAGAATGACTTCGGCAGATTCGAGTTCACGACCTTCTTGTAGACATCTGTGACAGATCCGTTGTCCTTGATCTCGCGCTCGACTTCTGCTGTGATCGTAGCCTTGAAGCCTTTCAGAGTGCTGACAAGCTGCATACATTCCTCTTTTGTTCCGTCGTAGTAAGAGCGATTGATGCGGAAGAAGTTTCCGAGATCTTCTGGCTCGAACTCTTTTTCAGTGTTGATGCCGAATGCCTTGAACTGTCGCGAGAGTTCAATCTTTCCGTTTACAGTCTTCGCGTTGCGAGCATCCGTCTCATTGACTACGAGAGTCATCTTCAAGTTGTCACGATCTACGAGAATGTGAGTTCTGCTGTGATCGATCTGATCGTCTGCTGCTTTCCAACGCTTTTCCAGAAATGCGAAGATCGCTGTGATCTGTCCGCTGATGCTGACTTGTTTCGGCTCTTGAACTGGAAGTTCGTGCTTCACTTCGTCGTTGACTTCACGAATAACGAGTTCGACTTTGTCCTTTCCCTCTGGGAAGTTGACATTCATGTTTTCTGCTTTCATTTTCTTGAATTTTTAAGTTATTATTAAGTGATTGTTAAGTTTATCCCGCTGCCTGCTTTCCGCGAATGTCTGCTTGAATAGTGAGTTGCAGATCCTTGCTGCGTGCGGGCTCTGATGAAATAAGATCGCCCTCTGCGTTGTAGAATCCGATCATCTTTTCATCGAAGTCGATGATCTTGAAGACTTTCTCGCGAACATCCTCGCCCTTTGACTTGATGTCTGCAAGAAGCTGACGCTTTCTGTCTTTCAGCGGCTTGATCTCCAGTCCGATCTTTGCGACGTAGTCTTTCTTTTCCTCTTCCAGATCGTTGATCTGAATAGAAGTCTCTGCGAGTTCCGTCTTCTTGTCCGCGAGAGTTTCAGCGTCGAACGCTTTGTGATACGACATTTCGACAACTTCGTCAGCGTTGTCAAGAAGGAACTGTCTGCGTTTCTCCAGATCCTTGATGTCTTGTCCTAATTGCTTTTGCATAATCTTGAAATTTTAATTGTTTGAAAATAAAGTGAATTACTAAAATGTTTCCATTGCTATTTTCTGGATCTCTGCAAGATCTTCCTCTTTGCAGAATCCGAGTTTAAAGAGATTCGAGTTGCGAAGATCGTCAAGTGTCTCTCCGTTTTGCAGTCTGGAAGCGAACAGTTGAACGAGAGCGTCACGTCCAGTGAGTCCGCTTTCAAGCTGCTTCTGTTCCTTGTACTGCGACGGATCTTCCTGCTGTGAGTTCCACCACGGAAGAAACTTCTTGCCGAACTGCTGCAAAATATCCTGCATGTCGAACTGTGCGAATGAAGACTTGTACTCTGTGATGTAGTTGCCGAAGTACATCATCATTGCGTACATCGTACACTGCTTTCCGTACTTAGCGATGAAAAGATCTGCTGCTATTTCCAGACTGTTCGTGTTGTACGGATCTTTTGCAGTACACATCGAATAGACTCCGACGAACTGATTGCGGACTATCTGCTTCGCGAGTCCGTCAGTGTGATAGACTTCGTCGATCTGTGCCAGAGTGATGCAGGGAGACTTGATGCAGCTTTCACGCTTTGCTATCATTGCACCCCACTTAGCAGGGGCAAACACTCGCGTCAGCTTCTCGACACTGTCAAAGTGCGTTCTGAATGCTTCCAGATCATTTCTTTGACGCTGCGATAATTCGTGCTGTTCGCTCGATTTCTGCACGCTGTGCTGCTTCGATATTGTCGGCAGGACTTGTGTGCTGATGACTTGACTTGCTGTTGTTTCCATTGCTGTTCTGTTTATAGATTCGTAACCAGTTGTTGAAGTGACGCTGTGCGTCATTGAGATCTTGATGACGTTTGAGTCCGTTGCATCTGCACTCTGCTGCGAAAGCGTCGAAGATCTCTGGAAGCTGATCTGGAAGGATCTTGTGCTTCATGCAGATCTGTTCGATCCAGATCACGCTGTTTTTGAGTTGCAGAATGTCGTTGTCGATGTCATCGTTCTGTTGTTCTACGCTCTCACGCGTGTGCGCGTTATTGTCGTAGTTAATTAATATATTATTATCATTATTGTTCTTGGTTGTACTATCTGTTGTACTATCTATTGTATCGTTTGTTGTACTATCTGTTGTACCGCCTAACTGATATTTATCGTAGTTTACTATTGATATACAGTTACATAGACGCGTTTTTTGTTGTACTATCTTCGTATCATTTTCGAGTTCAAGAAGAAATCTTCGAACTTTTCCGCGAGACCACTTCCAACGCAGTGCGAGTTCGTCTTCACTTCTGACAGTCTGACCACGCTCGACAGTGATCTTGATGCCACGCTTGAAGAAGACAGTTCTCTCATGATTCGTGATAAGAATCAGATCTATGAACGCTTGCATGCGTGTGAACGGCTCTGCGAAATACATCGGATCTTCTTCGATCGCTCTGTATATACATATCCAACCTTCTTTCATTTAGTATGGATTGTTTGAGAGTTCAACTTCTATTCCTTTGTCAGCAGCACAGACGTTCTTTCCAGTCAGTTCTACGATCTCGCGCACAAAACGCGTTTCGTCACTGCTTCCGTCAGACAAGTGAATCAGAATGATGTTGTTCACTTGCGACAGATCGTTGCGCTTCAAGATCTCTTTCGCTGTGTCGATCGACATGTGAGACTCGATGACTCTGTTACGCTGTACGAGCGTGATGTCCTTACTTGCGAGTCTTCTGTCAAGTATATCGTCTGCGTAGTTAGCTTCGATCATGATCTCCGTCAGTCCGTCGAACTTGTAGTTCATAGTGACTGTATCAGTGACGAACAGAAGCTTTCCGAACTCCGAGTGCTTGATCAGATAGCCGACGCAGGGAACGTCATGCGATACTGGAAAAGCCTGAATGAAGAAGTTTCCTGCTTTGTAGCACTTTCCAGATACGATCGACTTTGCGAAAGCATGATTGAAGATGCCGTGACTGCTGAACACGTCTTCAAGTGCAAGCGTGAGCACTCCGTTGTTCACGAACGAAGCGACATACTTCGAATGATCTCCGTGCTGATGCGTGATGACTGCTGCACTGACTTTCGAGAGATTGAAGTCCAGAGACTTCTTCACTGTGCGGAAGTCGATTCCTGCTTCTATGATCAGTGCTTCGTTGTCATTCTGCAAGACGTAGCAGTTTCCTGCGCTGTTAGATCCGAGAATATTCAGTTTCATGACATCTTCAATCGTTAATCATTAGTAAGGTGCGTCCGCAGGCGCGTTTTCTGCTGTCTCTGGCGCGTTTTCTTCCTGCTTGCTTGCAGTTGTTCCAGTCTGCGATTTTGGTGCTTCTGGTGCGCTTGCCTTGACTTCCTCGTAGTCAGCTTGCTCGATGAACTGCTGCTGATCGCCCTGCGTGACTTGTGCGTTGCGAGTCTCGACGGAAGGATCTCCGTCCATTTCGTCGCGCTTTCCTTCGTAGAGCCAAGCGTCATCTGAACTGTTGATGATCATCTTACAAGCACGTCCGATGACTGTCTTCTTGCACATTTCGTCAGTGAAGTTCTGATGTGCAGGACTGTTGCCCTTAGTTGCACCCTGCGCCCATGCTTTCTTGATCTGATCCAGAGTCATGATCTCCAGACTCGTAGTTCCGTCAGAGTGCTGTGCGATGCAGTAAGCTGCTTTGATCTTCGCGCTGTTGATGTTCTCGATTTTCTGTTCATGCTTGACGATAGACTTCAATCCAGTTGCAGGATCGATCGTGTAGACGAACACGTCGCCTTCGTAAATGACGTTCGCTACTGGCTCTTTCTTGATCTCGCCAGTGCGCTTTGCGAGTGCAACAGTACCGAAATAACTGCGCTGAAAAGAAAGCTGATTTCCATAGACAAGAAAGTAACCTTGCTTCTTGTGGACTGACAAGCCTTGAAGCACCATATCCAGAAGTGAATTCGCGATCGACTCCTTTGTGCATACTTCGAGAGCCTTGTGATGATTCTTGTCCTCTGTTTCCTGCAAGACAAGCCATGCGGCTTTCATTGCGTTGTCTACTGCGTAGTTTGCAGGAAGCTGCAAGCCTACTTCTTGAAATGACTTGATCTTCGCCAGTACTTGATCGCTGACGTTCTCGTACTTTACAATTTGATTTGCTGCCATAATTGTTTGATTTAAATTTTTGTTAGGAATGTATAGTTGCTGTCCTTGAACAGATTCACGATCTGACTCTGTGTCTGGATCAGTTTTGTGACGCTCTCTCTATTGTCTACGAAGATCGGTGCATAGACATCGTATGACTTGCAGATCGCGTTGATAACGTCGATTCCTGCGTTCACGCGTGCTGCTGTGTTGACGTTCGTAGAGTAGGGCACTCCGTCGATCAGTGCTTCACATGTCTCGCGCTCGCCACCGTTGATCTGCTGTTCGTACATCTTGAACTTCACGAAGCTGAACATGCTGTTGATGCTTTCCTCGACTTCGCTGATCAGACACTTCTTGAACTGCGTGATCTGGAACTGGACTCCTTCGAGTGATGCGATTTCGTCGTTCTGGATCTTGAACTGCTTTTCAAGTTCATCGATGCGCTTCTGATTGTTCTCGATGATCTGCTTGTTATTCAAGCGGACGCGAAGATCGTTGATGTCACGCTGCAAGTCTGCGATCTGCTGCTTGTGCTGTGTCTGATCCGCAGGCTGAATGATGTTCTTTTCGATGTCATCTTTCAGAACGTCGATCTCCTTCTGGATTATAAGCAGATCTGCATCGTTCACTACGTCGCTTGTGTCTGGCTGCGTCAGTACTGCGTTCAGCAACGGATCAGCTTCGATGTTCTTGATCTCCGACTTGTACTGATCGATCATCTGACGAAGCTTCGCACTGTCTGCTGCAAGACTCTCGCGCTGTGACTTGATAGCGAGTCCGTTCTTAGTGTTAGCGTCCAGAAGACGCGCTGTCTCTGCGTTGAACTTAGCTGTCATGTCCGCTTTCTTAGCTTCGATGTCGGACGCTTCAAGCTGTCTTCCGCAAGTAGGACAAACAAACTGCTGATCGTTGTCGTTGAACTCGATGTGACGCGCTGTGATCTGCTTGCGATCTGCAAGAAGCTGTTCACGCTTCTGCGAGAGTTCGAGATCTGCTTTGTTGTTGTCTTCGATACGTGACTGTAAGATCTTGATGTTGCGCTCGTTGAACTCCTTGTCACTGCGAAGCTTCTGCTGACGCGTGCTGTCATCGTAGAACTTCTTGCTGCGTGCGCTGACAAGTTCCTGCTTCTTCTGTGAGTACTTGACTTCCAGATCAGCTTTCTTCTGGATCTTGTCTTTCTGGACTTTCACTGCGTTGTTGTACGCTTCGAGTTCGCTGTGCATAGACTTCTCGATCTTCTCGATCTGCGCGTTCTTGTCGCTGATCTCTGCTTCGAGAGCGTTCCAGTCTTCAACTTGTGGAACGTCACGCTTGCGTTCATCGATACGATCTGGAATAGACTCGCACTCTGCCTTGATGCGCTTGATCTTCGCTCCGATCTCGCGTCCGTATTCCTCTGTTGTCTTGCCAGTCATATCGCTGACAAGCTTCTGGAACTCTGGATGACGCGATACAAGATCTTCGTTTGTGATCTCGCCTGCAAGATTGATAAGGAAGTTACGCTGATTCTCCTTCTTCATCGTGAAGAAATAAGCAGGATTCGTGATCAGACGGAATGTGTCTTCGTCGCAGATCTCCGAGATCTTCTGTTTGAACTCTGTCTGCTTGACTGGAACGTCATTCCAGAAGCATTCTGTCTCATGACCAGAGAATTCTTCTTCTGCCTTTCCGCGAGGCTTCTTCCAGATCTCCTTGAATGACTTGCGAAGACTGATCTCCGTTCCGTCTACGTCAAGAACTGCGCTGACTTCGTGAGGAAGCTTCTCGATGACGTTGTTGTCAGAATCCAGAGTCTTGATCTGGAAGTCGCTGCGACCCATGCTGTCTTTTCCGTAGAGAAGCCAAGAGAATGCGTCGTTGAGCGTTGTCTTGCCAGTTCCGTTCTCTCCGCGAAACTCCGTGATGTCTGCGTTGAAGTCCGCTGTGAAGTCTCTGACTCCTTTGAAGTTCAGAAGACTGATTGATTTGATGATTACTCTCATAAAAGATGAATTAAAAATTAGGATGATGATTTACTGTGTGAAGCGATGCGATAGAATCGATCTCCGCTTGTGTGCTCTGTCTGTTCTGCAACAGCCAGTCGTTGATCTCCGACTTCTTGAAGCATACAGTGTGCGCGTTCGGCTTGTAGCAGGGGATCTGACGCTTGTTGACAAGATTGTAGATCGTCTGTGCTTTCTTGCCAGTCAGAAGACATACATCTGCAACGTTGAGCACTTCTTTCGCTGCGATCAGCGTCAACTGCTGAATCTGATCCAGACGCTTGATGATTTCTTCGTTCATATTTCTTCAAGCGGATTTTCTGGATTGACATCGTCTGCGTGTGCAAGAACACGTCCTGCGATCAAGAACATTGCTCCGAAAAACACGTTGTGCGCTGTTTTAGTGCAAATTCCTACGATGATCGAAACGACTCCGAGAATGACTGCTACTGTGAATAATACTGGATGACTCATTGTCTTCATGTTTTAATTGCTTTGAGACGCTAAAAAGTGAAAAGTGAATTGATGTCCTCTGGTGTTACATCTTCACGTCCGAGTAGAACTTGCGCGATAGGTTTCTTTGCAAGTGGTTCAATCGGCTGCGCTTGTGCGAGCCACATTCGTACTGTGTGTTCAGAACGCTGTGCTGCTTCCGAGACCTTCCGAACGAACTCTTTCGCTTCCGTTGGAGGGGGCGGGCAAGCTTTTGCTTCTGCGTACATCTGCCAGAAATTAGGCTTCTTTTCTGCACTTTTTTTCATTTTTACTTGTTTTTGTTTTGAATTATTTGTAATTTTGTGACGTAAATAAATCGTTTTCACGGTGCAAAGATAGAAGATATTCTGTAAACACCAAAATAAATCACAGAAAATCTTCTGCACCTTAACAATTTTTAATAATTAAGAGTAAAAAGAAGCAATATGGACGAATCAGTTAAAGAAAGAATTCTCGCATTCATTAAGTACAAAGGACTCTCGCAGGGAAAGTTCGAAAGTACATGCGGGATCAGTAACGGCTACATCAACAACTTGAAGTCTTCTCCGACTGTTCCAGTCTTACAGAAGATAATCGGTGCGTTTCCAGACGTGAATCTTGAATGGCTTGTGTCTGGAATTGGAGAAATGTCAAAATCTGACTCTCCGACAGCAGGAAGATCGGAAGTCGATGTCAACAGATTCATTTCTCTACTCGAAAAGAAAGACGAACAAATGGATCGTCTTATCTCTCTGCTTGAAAAAGAAAAAGAAGATCGGATCGATCAAGTTGCAGGATAATTCAGTTGCACCCTAAAATAAGATAGTATGAACGAAGCATTGAATTTATATCGCAGAGTCGTTGACTGTCTGACAAGCGGACAGCAGATCGACAAGCAGGAACTCGCAGGAACGAATCTCGCGCTCGCCACAGCGTTAGATCGTGCGAAAGTGTATAACCTTCCGACAGACGATCTGGAAGCTGCCAGAGACGCTGTCTTGCATCTGTATGAAGTGTTATGAGTAGGACGCGCAAATATCATCAGCAGACGATCGACACGATCTCGCGCTTCTATGAAGTATTCGATGATCTGCTGCTGTCAAAGAAGATCAAGTCGATCAATTCGTTCTGCGATCAGTATCAGATCGACAAGCGGAACTTGTACGCACAGCGTGAGGATCTGAATCGCGGCTACTTCGAAGTCTTCTGGATCTCCGTCTTGATCCAGAACTACAAAGTCTCTGCAAAGTATCTTCTGTTTGGCAAAGGAAAGATGTTCACGAAATAGATTTCTGGATCAAATACAAAAAAATAAGCGATGCTTCACAGCGTCGCTTATTCCGTAATTCATCTTTTGGTGAGTTCTTTTAAAAGTTTACATTGCTTTTTAGCGATTGCGTGAGAGAACTGCGTTTCGCCAAACGTATGTTCAAAACAAACTACTAACTTTTTGCTAACTTTTTATTAACTTAATTACTAATCGTGTGCAAATATAGCAATAATTTCTGAAAGTCAGTGCTTATCAGACACTATTTTTATGATCTTTTGACGAATAAGATCAGTTAAAAAGGGTAGTTTTTGACGCTGAAAGCCTTTATTTTGTAGGATTCTCACGAATTTTGACGCAAAAATCGTCAAAAAAGTCAATTTGACTCGAAGTTTTGACGTTAATTGACTTCTGGAAGTCAAAAGTCCAGTCATTTTTGACGGAAAATGACTGATCCGTCAAAAAAAGACTGTCAAAATAGACGCTGTTCCGTCAAAACGTCCAGAAAGTGAGTCAAAATGATCTTCTGATCATCTATTTCTTCTTGAATCCGATCTTTGGGATCTTCAACACTGCGTCACGCTTCTTCTGATCCAGAATGTGAGCATAGATCTGTGTTGTCTTGACGCTCGCGTGTCCGAGTAGCTTGCTGACAGTGTAGATGTCTTCCGACTCGTTCAGAAGCAGCAGTGCGAACGTGTGACGTGCGCTGTGAAACGTCAGGTGCTTGTGTATGCCTGCTGCATGCGCCCACTCTCGTAGAGCGAAGTTCGTCTTGTCAGAGTAGTAGAATCCTTTGAAGATCAGATCAGAGTCTTTATGCGTTCCGCGATCTCCGATGATCTCGCGTGCTTCGTCACTGATGTCGAGATACATGAGACCGCCAGTCTTCTTCTGACGGAACGTGATGCGCCAGAATCCTTCGACGCGTGAGAGATCGCCCCATGAGAGACGTTCGATGTCAGACTTACGCAGTCCAGTGAGACATGAGAATAGGAAAGCACGCTTCGCAAGCGGATTCGTACACTCTACGTCAATCATCTGACGCAGTTCGTCGATCGTAAGGAAGACGCGCTCTGTCTGTTCGCCAGTGATGCCCTCGATGTTGTCGCAGGGATTCTTGAAGATGATCTTGTCCTTGACAGCGCGTGCGAGTACGGACTTGAACTTCATCCAGTACATAGCGCGTGCGTTCTTAGACAGAAGCGGCATGTCCTTGTTATCTGTCTTCTTCTGATCCTTGTGCGTGTTCAGTCTGCGTGCTGTCTGCAAGTACTCGATCCAGTCCAGTGCGAACTGTTCTGTCATGTCTGCGAACGTCGGCTTCCGATGCTTGCAGAAGATCTTGAAGTGTGACAGTGCAGACAAGAAGTTTCCGTAAGAGGGCGATCCAGTCAGCTTCATCTTGTCAACGACGCTCTGGAAGTAGTCGATGACACTGATGTTCAGACGTTGCGAGTCTTCGAATCCGAAGCGTCCGTTCTGCAAGTCTACGATGCGCTTCGACTTGATCGCTTCCGCGAGTTGCAGCGTCTCGCGATTCTTCTGCTTGTCCTGCGCATTGCGTTCTGGAATAAGATACAGTTTCAAGTACTCGTAGGATCTGCGTCCGTTGACGTAGATGTCGAGATACAAAGACGTGTTTCCGTTCTTGATCACGCGTCTTCGTAATCTGATCGGCTCTTTTGTTTTTCTCATATTGTTGTTCTGTTGCTCGATGAATTACAAGCAACAAAATAACAACAAAATATCGGTAACTCCAAAGTAGTTGGGAGTAAATTAACTATAATTAGGGAAATATTGTGTTTTTCAGTCCGTTTTACTGCCGAATTACTCGCAGTTTACTTTTAATTACTCATTTTGTAATGTCGAGTGATCATCTCGCCGAATAATCGTCTGAATCGGGTATCTCGCTCATATTCAATCATTTAGTTCGACATGCGCAAACTGTGAGCAACAAATGAGCACCAGAAAGCGCGTTTTTGACCTCTCTATTACTTGCTGAATGACGCGCAGCCGATCGAAAACGACTGCGCGTCTCAAAGCAATATGGTACGCGTCAGCAGTACCACGCTGCAAAGGTAGGCAAATTATTTTAAAAGTCCACGCTTTTTTATATAAAATCTGCCAAAAAAGATCAAAATCGCCAGAAGTACGAGTCCAGAAGCGACTTTTCCGACTGTTATGAAGAAGGATTGTGTCGTTGTCAAGACGTTGACTTCCTTGATGATTTCCTTCTGCTTGTCGCTCGTATTCGTGACATTTACACTGCTGCCTTGTGTGTGAGTAGTGTCAGCGACTTGAACGGAAGCAGGGATCTTTGCTCCTTTGTTCGTTACAAGTGAATGATACAAGAATCCGTCTTCAAGACGTGCGGTAGACGTGAACAGTCCGTTGTCGATCACAGAGACAGTGTCTTCTGGAACGACGCGCTCGATCTGGATCTCTGGAACTGGAACTTCAACATTCACTATGCGTTCATGAATCACGATGCTGTCTTTCGTCACTGTGACAGTATCATGAACTTCTTTCTCGATGACAGTCTGCTGCTGTGTCCTGCAAGCTGTGAGGAAGCAGGACATCAGCAGAGAGAATAGGATGATCTTAGTCTTCATACTTGCAGTCGTTTAGACGATTTAACCAACCACGAAGGAACTTCTGCTGTGAAGACTTGCGGGCGACGATGCCATAGTAGTAGTCACGTCGCTTCTTCCAGATCTTCTTGAAGACGGAAGAATGATCGTCAGCGTTCAGTGCTGCGAGAGTCTTCGCGCCTACGATTCCGTCATTGACAAGCTTCAAGCATTGCTGCGTGTTCTTGATCGCGTATGTGCCAGATCCCCAGAGCCAGTCAACGCAGAGATTCGCGATCGACTGCGACTGGATCTGATCTGCCTTGAAGCGATCCCAGAACATTGTTTTAAGGATCTCGCGCCAGTGATCGAACGGAATGTTCTGCAAGTCCTTGACAGTAGGCTTCGCGATGCCCTTCTTCTTGCAGTACGTCTCGTAAGTCGCAAGCGTCACTCCGACGCATGTAGCACCGCCAGAGTCAGCAGGATCGTTCGCATACCCGCGTGCGCGTGCGATAATAAAGAGATCGCGTGCGAGATCAGTGTTCCAACCGCCAGAAGCTTTTGCGCGATCATAGACTTGCTTGATCTCATTGATCCACTTCTGCCGTGACAGACTGGAAGAATGTGCAGTAGGATCTGCGCCTGCTTCCCATTTGATGATGTGCGGAATTAGTTTTTCGATTTCAGCCATAGTGTTCTCTCCTTCATTTTTCAGCGTTCTTTACATTAGCGTTCACGATAGCTTGCGCGAGTGCTTCGACAAGTTCGTCTTTCGACAGAAGCTTGACAGCAGCAGACTCCACTTGCGCGAAGTGCTTGCGCTGCTTTTCGTCTGCTTTCTCACACAGAGATAGCCATTCAACTACACAGAGATAGATGCCGATCAAGATAGCTACGACTGGAACGGAAGCGAGAAGATCGACCCCAAGAAGCGACCAGAAGTGCGCAAGATGCAGCAGCAGATCGATACCGAGTGCGATGATGACACCGCCCTCATACAGAAGGAACTTGTTCAGAGTGCGTGACAGTGCGTAGCTGTTGTGTGCTTCGTCGCGTTGTTTGGCTTTCTGCCACCCAGAAGCGAGATCGATCATCATTGCTATAAGAACAACGATGCTTACGATAGCACCGATCAGCATGAGAATGTCTGTTCCTACAAGAATTTCTTTCATTTTTCTTTAACGTGTTTAAGAGTTTATAAATTTAAGTGAGATCTCTGCGAGTGCTGCCGACTCTCGCAGAGATAAGAGAGTTTAGAACATTTTAAGTTCGACGTACAAAGATCCGCGATTCGCTGACCAGTCATCTGCCGCCCAGACTTCAAGATATGAGTTGTTGAGATTCTGAACGTAACAGAGATAGCCGTCTTCACTGTTATAGTAGTGCGATGACGAACACTGCGGGAATCCGTTAGTCGATAACGTGTATGCCTGCCAGTTCGTAGGGAAGTATATTCTGAACTTTCCAGTAGCTACAAGAGACACTGCGCCAGAAGTCGTCGTAGGGCTTGTAGAATTCGCTGTGAATGTCACTCCGTTGTATGAAAGGACACTCATACTTGAATCAGAAGACTGTACGATGCGAAGTGCCATGAGCGTGATCGGCTGCTTGTGCCAGAAGTCGCCACGTCTTGCCTTCATTCCAGAACTACTGATGTCGAGTCCGTAGTACGCGTTAGTTGCGATAAAACGGAAGATACTTCCTTCAAGCATTGCAGCGAAATAGTTCGCTGTATTCTTTGACAACATGAGTCCGTTGCCGAAGAATCTGGAAGAATAGTAGTCAGCGACGATCGATGCGCTTGCAAGATTCACATATCCGCGACACGTACTCTGTGCGCTGTTATTGCCGCCAGTAGATGTGAGAATAGCGACAAGTCTGTAATAGAATCCAGACTGGACTGATGCTGTTGCATTGTCCTGCACTGTTGACTGATTCCAACCAGAAGAATATGTTCCTCCGTCATAAGCACCGTATGCAGTAAAGTTACGCATAACAATTCTGCCGACTTGCGTCGTTCCTGCACTGTTACTGTATTTTATAAGTTCCAGACGTATGTTTACGGTAGGAATACTCATTATCTTTGCTTGACCACCGCCAGAAGGTGCGGGAGTGCTGATCGTACAGTAAAGCTTCGTGAAGTTCACTTTCAACACTCCGTTCGCAGAGACAGAAACTACATTTGACAGATTCAGCGTTACTACGTCTTCTACATTGTACCAGATCGTCGTATTTGGGTACATGTACTTATTTCCAGTCTCGACAGTGAACGTTCCATTAGAAGGAAGCAGAGAAGCGACGCTTGAATATGTTTTCGCGTTGTGCTCCGTTACAAGCTGACCAGACGAATTGTAGAACGAGATTGTCTTATTCACTGGATCAAGTTCGATGCGCTCTCCGTTCGGTGTTCCGTATGAAGCGAAGCCGTTCGCCATTTGCTGCCAGAGTCCGTTTGCAGGAAGCTGTGCGCCTGCCCAGAAGATAGGAAGTGCCGAGTTTCCCTGCATGCCACCGATGACGTTTGCGTTTTCGTCCTGCACGACCATCATTGCGCCTGCAAGCATCTTGATGTATGCGTTTTGCGCCATGACATAAGTGAAGTACGCTGATGCAGCGTTCGCAGAGACTTTGATGAAGTAAGTTGACCAGTTAGCGATAGACTCGAACTCTGCTTTCGTCTGTGCGTTCTGCGTAGCTGTGTAGTTGCGCTTGCACTGATAGACAGAGAAACCAGACTCCATAGTAGCGTCAAGCACTGCGACAGCATCGATATGACGTATTCCGTCAGTGTTGTCGATTTCGTTCGGATTGACAGAGTTGACAACTGTGTCGTTGCAGTAGTATCGCTGTCCTGCTACGAGTCCGACATCAAAGAAACGCGGAACGCAGCCGTTGTAGCCTTGTGCGCCAGTGTTTCCAGTATCTCCCTTGTCGCCTTTATCTCCTTTATCGCCTTTATCGCCTTTCGCGCCCTTGTCGCCCTTATCTCCTTTGTCTCCCTTATCTCCTTGTGCTCCTTTGTCACCCTTGTCGCCTTTGTCGCCTTTGTCGCCCTGCGCTCCTTGATTTCCTTGATCTCCTTTGTCGCCCTTTGCTCCGTCAAGTGTGACTGGAATAGTCAGCTTGTCGATGTTAGTTCCGACTGTCAAAGTGATCTCGAAGCGTATTGGATAGCCGTAGCTTGTAGTTGAACGAGAGTTCGCATTGAATGTCATGCTGACTGTTCCGTCAGCAGCGTACACGTTCTGCGCGATAGCATTATATCCGCGCACAGCGATCGAGTGCGTTGTTGCGCTTGTCAGAGCGACTGGTGCTTCATTACCAGTCTGCTTGTATGCTGTAACAGTACATGAAGGATTCAGCGTTCTGCCTGCGTCAGTGTTAAGCTGCGACACAGATCCGAGTAGGAAGTATCTTGTCGGTGTCACTCCGTTCGATCCGTCCTTGATGATTCCGATAGCTTTTGTAGCTTTGATCTCATTGTCAACAAATGCAACCAGAGTGTAGAGAGTCGTTCCGCTTGCAGTGTTGATCGTGACGGACGTTCCAGTGCCGATCGTCGTATCATTGCACTTGATCGTTGCAGAGACGTTCACAGCGTTCGAGTCGCCCTGCGATCGCCAGAGCGATGCAGTGAACGAAGCGATCTGCGGTGTTCCGTCAGACGCACAGCGTACAGACTCGACGCTTGTACGGATCTGATAAGAGACACCGTCCAGACCGCTTTCGCCCTTTCTGGCTCGCTTGATACTGATTTGTCCTTGTGCGGAATATCCAGACATAGCAAGTCGATTTAGTAGAGATTCAACTTCGTGCAGACTTCATGTGCGATGTCCTTTGCGTGCTGTCTGTACGTCTGGAACTCCGCATAGTCAGAGAGATATTCGCTGCGCTTTTCCTCGCTGATCTCACTGTTGGGATCATCTGCAAGCTGCTTGTTCGCGAGAATAGCGTACTGTGAAGACAGCGGGTATTTCTCGCTGATCACAGCGTCAACGATGCCGCCATAGTCCTTTGACTCCGTGTCGATAGAACGACAGTCGTACTGACCAGTAGCAGTGACTTCCTGCACGTTGCCTTGATCGTCGATCTCGTAGCGTTTTGCCTGCGTGAAGTCGATGAAGATGCGTACAAGATTCTCTTCCAGATAAGCGACGATGTCGCCTGCTTTCGGCTTCTTAGCCAACTCGATGATTGCTTTCATAATCGTTTCGTTTTTAATTTATGAATACTTAGTGAACTTTAATCTTCAAAATAATAATTTGTGTAGCGTCCGTTATGCTGCGTCTGGATCTTGCACTCTGCGCATGGGAAGATCTTCTTTCCAGAGTTCTTTTCCTGCTCGCGTGCTTGAAGCAGAACGTCGCGGATCTCATGCGAAGAAGTGATGAACTTTCCGCGCTGTCCTGCCTTGTCGCCAGTCTCGAACTCAAACAACACAGCACAGCGTTTCTTTTCGCTGCCAGAATCGAACTGCTGCTTTTTCGGATTCGTCTCTATGTCATCCTCGAAGTCCAAGATCGTGATCTGTGCTCCTACGATGTTAGAGATTGAGTAGAACTTCTCATTGAAGATCCGCTTTCCGTTGTTGTCTACGTTCGGACGTGACTTGATCCCTAATTTCGAAAAACTCATGTTCTCGTTCGTTAATGATTTATACAGATGCTTTCCGTCGCCCCATTTGCACCACCCCTTGAAGGATGCGCGAAGCGCGATCGCTCGTTTCTCATTGTTCTGACTGACTGCTTTCCAGTGTCTCTTTGCGAAGCGCGTCTTGATGTTCTTGCGAAGCATGACTGACGCTCCGTTGAAGACGTAGCCGAGAAAGTTGATGCTCCTGCCGCCCTTGTTGACGTATCGCTGCTTTCTTCGTGCTGCGTGTATGCGAACGCATGCGTCTGCGGTGTCTGCCGTGCGTGCTGCCATTGCCGATCCGTGCGATGATCGCGTCATGCTTGACAAGTAGTCCGTTTTCCAGACAGATACGATCGAACTCCTTTAGGAACTCACGCGCTTCGCGCTTTGTGCGGAACAGCGAAGTCGTATCGTCGCAGTAGCGGAAGTAGTGTCTGACTCGCAGACGCTCCTTGACAGCGTGATCGATCGCGTTGATCGACACGTTAGCAAGCGGTTGACTTGTATAGCGACCTATTGGCAGTCCTTTTCCGTCTTTCATCTTCCAGTTCCTTGTCAACGTCGGAATGATAGTTCAGAACGTACTTGTCTACAAGTTCCAAGAATCGCTTGTCCTTGTATCTGCGTGACAGTTCACGCATGACAAGATCGTGACTGATGCTCTCGTAGAACTTCTTGAAGTCTGTCTTGACGAAGAAGACGTGATCGCTACTCAAACGAAGTGCTTTCTTCACTCTCTGGACTCCGAAAGTCAAGCCTTTGCCTTTGATGCAGGCACAGCTATCCGTGATCAGCGATCCAGTGATGTCTTCCTCGATGACGCGCATGATAGCGTGATCCAAGACGTGCCACGGAAAATAGTCCGCAAGCACGATGTCACGCGTCTTGCCACAGTCAACGACGCGCTTCGTGACGCGATAGTCTGGCTTCGGGAACGTCAGCGTCAGGATCATCTTCTGCAACTCACGAAGCTTGTTCTCGCGATCAGCGTTGAACTCGCGTATGTAGAAGTTGCGTGAAGCCTTGCCGCCACGCTGACTGTCATCTGCTGCTGCCCGCAGATTATCCATGTCAGCGATCTTTTCCAGTATGTAGCCTTTACGTTTCGGCATCGTTTTCTTCTTTTGTCAATTTATTGAATTTAATTCATTTTCTTTGCGTCTGACTTGAAAAGTTTTGCCTATTCTTTCCTATGCCCGCGTCTTTCAAATTCCGTCTGGACTTACTAAACGCGCTTGACGGATTCGGATTCTTCCGTCTTTCCTCGCATTCTTGATCTTCCGACATCGTACTGATCTCATTCAGTACTACGCTGCAACGTCGTACTCGAAAGTACTTTGGCAGGGTCGGGGTCTACACGATAAAATATAAGTCGTTTTAAAGTAATGTTCAAGGCGAGAGCCGATATTCGCATTCGCGTTCGAAAAAGCGTTATTCGAATTCACGTAGGCGAGACCGCAATTGAGACCGTTATTCGCATTGCCGCCCACCAGACAGAGCCCTCATCGTGTACGACCCACTTGAATCAGCTTCTTTCGAAGCGTCCAAGATTTCTTTGTTTCTTTTCGTCAGACATCTTCAAGTCGTTCAGAGATCGATCATTCGTTGTGCTCGCTCGCGCTCGCAAGTGCCGATCGTTTCAGAGAAACGACCGCCACCGCAAAACGCAAGACGAAAACACTGACGTTCTTTCATGACTGCTTTTGTTACTACATGTTTCTTCCGTCCTTGAAGGTCAGCTTTCCGTAATAGGCAAGGCGAGAGCCGAGAAACGCATGCGCGTGCGAAAAAGCGTTATTCGAAGACACGCAGGCGAGACCGCAATAGAGACCGTGACTCGCATCGCCGCCCACCAGACAGAGCTGTCCAGTAGCGTTCGCCCACCAAGCGTCAGCATAGTAAGAGGAAGATCCACCGCCACTTGAATTAGCAGGAAGAAGATCGAAGTTCTCTCCGAGAAGCATCTTAGT
>Ga0256404_1001561_pt1 | contig 54634 bp, 41 predicted proteins | sample RumenRJG_01DNA_FD_185990 | JGI IMG/M metagenome (GOLD analysis project Ga0256404, IMG submission 185990) | Bovine rumen microbial communities from Lethbridge, Alberta, Canada - RJG_01 | ecosystem: Host-associated > Mammals > Digestive system > Stomach > Rumen | place: Canada: Alberta | collected... | reverse complement strand
GGGTGCATTGGTGAAGATACAGCCTGTGCGTTATTGAAAGCAATGCTTTCTGTGGGCCATCGTATCCCCAAGAAGAACATTCTCCTTAGTACGGGTTCTGCCAAGCAGAAAGCAGAGATGCTGGATGCTGCCAGAATGCTCGCCACCCACGGCTATCAGCTTTATGCTACGGGTGGTACCTCAAAGTATCTCACGGAAAACGGCATCGAGAACACTCGCGTCCTCTGGCCCAGCGAAGCCCAGGAGGGAGTAGGGGAGACATTGCCCACCGCTCTTGGTATGCTTCATAATCATGAGATTGACATGGTGGTCAACATTCCCAAGAACCTTACGAGCCATGAGCTCACCAACGGTTACAAAATCCGCCGTGCCGCCATCGACCTGAATGTGCCCCTCATCACCAACAGTCGTTTAGCAAGTGCTTTTATCAACGCCTTCTGCACCATGACACTCGATGACATCAACATCCGCTCCTGGCAGGAGTATTAAAAAGAAGTCCCTTCCCCTTAACCCCTCCATTCAGGGAGGGTAGGGGGTGAGTCTTTTCCATTGCCACATCGCGACTGGTGAACCGCATCGTCCGTTTTCTTTTGTGAACTGAGGTCACATGTTCAATGACGGTCGTCAAAACGAATTTAGTGATGAAGTGATAAAGTGAAAAACGCTCCTTTACCTTTATATAAAGGGGTTCCCAAGCGTGAGTGCTTGGGAACCTTTTATTTTACACAAGAGCCAGTGCAACTGCAGGCGCTAGCCCAGGTGAACAGGCTGAAGCTGTGAGGGCAGTAAGCAGCGCCGTGATAGCGGCGACAACGGCTTGCCCGATAGCCTGTATCCATTTCCATTTATTACTATTCATAACAATAAAGAGACCCACCCCGTCCCTCCCTGCATAGGGAGGGAGATTTGCAGCGGGCATTTTTTAGATTAAACAATTCAATTATCTAACACTCAATTATGGGAGACCGTAAGTCCTCCCTATGCAGGGAGGATTTAGGTGGGTCTCCTTTAAGGATTAGCCGGCTCTTCTGCAGCCTCCGCCTTTGCGGTGATTTCATCCCCGTTAGCGAGGTCAGCGGTGTTCTTGAAGCTCAGACCTACGAGCATGGCCTTCACGTGCTTACGAGAGCCGCCATCCACCTTGGTCTCAGGCGCAAACATGACGCGCGCACCCTTCAGATGCTCCGACATGGAGAAGTCGCCGATGTTCTCCACACCACGGGTCGAAATACCGATCTTGAAGGTTCCGAAGCCGTCGATCTTCACGCGCTGTGAATTCTGGAGGGCATCGGTGATCACCTCCACCATCTCCGTCAGCACGGCCTTGGCATCAGATTTCTTGGCGGTGGAGTTTCGCTGAATGCGCTCTGCAATCCAGTCGAGGTCCACGGTTCCGTTGTAAACAGGGCGAGCATACCACTTGTTGTAAGCTCCGGTCATTTTCTCATTGGTGTTCTTCACCATTTTGTACAGATGTGACATTTTTGTAATAGTTTAAAGGTTAAAGGTTAATGTTTAAAGTTTCGACAATGACTATGACGATGACTATGACTTTTTCGTCTTTCGTCTTTCGTTCTTCGTCTTTTCAAGTTTTCAAGTTCCAAGTTCCAAACCCGAGGCGCCATTGGATTCTTCACTCTTCACTTTTCACTTTTCACTTTTTTCATTGCAAAGATAATACTTTGCGGTGACGCAAATACCAGTTATGATACACTTAGGTGCACTTATGATACACTTATGATATACTTACGTGCAGTTACGTGCAATTAGATGCACTTATGAGGGCTCTCGGCTGCTTAAATGGCGTGGAAACCCTGTTGGAATGACAAAGAAGCGATGCAAGAATGACAGAGAGGAAATGCAAGGATGCCATTTAATGGTACACAGAGACATAAAACGAAGGACGAAAAACGAAGGACGAAGGACGAAGGAAAAAAGTCATCGTCATAGTCATAGTCATCGTTAAAAAACTTGCAAATGTGCAAGTTTTTTAGTAACTTTGCAGTACCATGAGTAACTACAAGGAACGCGGGCGCATGGAGTTGGCACAACTCTACTTCCCCCAACTCGGTGGGATAGCCGCATGGAAAAAATTACAGCACTGGATTAGCATATGCCAGCCGCTCAAAGACGAACTCAGACAGCTGGGCTACACGGGCCGCCAGCGCACATTTACGCCAAAGCAAGTCAGCCGCATCGTGCACTATCTGGGCGAGTACTAACCCCTCCCTTCCCCCCGAGGGGAGGAGAGAGCCCCCTCCTCAATTTGGGAGGGGATTTTTTGTGCAACCCCGAAAACGCCACAATGCCACAATGCCACATTGCCACATTAAGCACCTTTCAAGGGTTAGGCTGAGGAGAGTGGTTATGAATTGAAAGAATTTATAGTGAAAATATTGCAGGTTATAAGTATAGTAATTTTATTATAATATATAATATATTATATATTATAATAACAATAGTACTCTACACGAATCCCCGAAAGTCGGAACCACCTTAATGTGGCAAAGTGGCAAAGTGGCGATGTGGCAAATTAATCCCGATTCCACTTGCAATTCTCGATTCTTCTTGCTATCTTTGCATAAGAAATTGTGAAAATAACGGTCATGAACGAGATTCAAACTATTCAGAGCAAGATTTACGAGATTCGAGGTCAGCGAGTGATGCTCGACTTCGATTTGGCAGCAGCTTATGGTGTTGAAACTGCGCAGCTTAAACGTCAGGTCAGACGCAACATCGAAAGGTTTGAAGGCGAGGATTTTATGTTTGAGGTCACACCAGATGAAATCATGAGATGCCAATTTGGCACCTCAAGTTGGGGAGGCCGAAGATACAATGCTTTTGCATTCACCGAACTTGGCGTAGCCATGCTCAGTAGTGTTTTGAGGTCAGCAGCAGCCATAAAGGTGAACCGTGATATAATGCGGGCCTTCGTGGAGTTCCGTCATTTAGCGTCGTCACTACCATTGTCAAATACTGCTGCAGACGTAGCTCAGTTGCGCAAGGACTTCGAGGAACTTAAACTCGACATCGAGGACATTCTCCATGACCAGAACGACATCAATGAGAGCACCCGCATGCAAATCGATGCCATCAGCACCGCTCTTGCCGAACTGCAATCGAAGGAGCCGCGCCAGAAACCTCATCGCCGAATAGGGTTCATTAAGGATGAAGAAAAGTAGAATAATTATGGCATACTACTCAAAAACGATACAGGAAGAGGAACTCAAGAACAAAGTTCGCGAGGAATGGTTTAACAACTATGATAATACTGGAATCCCTGGTAAAGTAGATTTCTATGTTGGGCATGATAATAATACTTACCTGTGGGCTGAGGCTAAACGTGGAGTGAAACGAGATATTTATGAGCAGTTTGTGCAGCTTATACTCACAATTGGTAAAGATCGTCGTTTCAATCAGCTTGAAGCACCTGATTATCTTGGTTCTTTTGATGCAGAGAAGATAGGTTTCGTTCATTACGACGAAATCTCAGATGTGTTTGAACTTAACGATTTTAATTGGCAGGTGGCTCCATCTGATCACACAACTAAAGAGTTTAAACAGCTTTACGAATTGGTACATGAAACGTTGAAGGATCATGTTTTCATTTTCAATTTTGAACAACAGGGAGATAGCTTACGCTATTTTATAAAGGACAAGTTTTCATTGACAGGAAGGCGAGCATCCAAAATAAATGTAAATAAGAACAACTTCCCTCATATATACCGCCGCTGGTTGAAAGAAGTGAAACCTTCACTTGCCGTTGATTGGGAAGATTTGGCTCCTAGAGGAATTTACGACTGTGACTTTTTCCTTGCAGATTTAATGTCACAAGAAAACACGACGTTATTGGAGAATCTTTCTGTACTGCTAAAACTGAATTATTACAAAGTAGTAACGGGACATAGGCAAGGCGGGCTTCCTTTGTTTACAGATATTCAGTTTAATGATAACCAGATGGCTCATCGCTTATTCTGGCAAAGGTATAAACGCCCACCACGTGAAGAATATAGAGACTATATCATTGAACGCTCAGATAGGTTGCGTCCTCAAAATGTAAGGATGTATCATGGAGCATATTATACACCTTTGAAGTGGGTTGAGAAAGCACAGGAGTATCTTGCTATGGAACTTGGTGAAGATTGGCAGGACAATTACTATGTGTGGGATTGCGCTGCTGGCACCGGAAATTTATTGGCAGGGCTGGTAAATAAAAACAATTTGTGGGCATCTACATTGGAACAGGCTGATGTGGCGACAATGAACCAACGTATTGAAGATGGTTTCAATATGTATCGTAATCATGTGTTTCAGTTTGATTTTCTAAATGATTTTCTTTTGGATTATACAAATGATGAGGGGGAGTTTATGCAATCGAAAGTTCCACCTGCTCTTCAAGCAATTCTAAAAGATGAAGAGGAACGAAAAAAACTCTTAATCTTTATAAATCCACCATTTAAGGAGGCTGCTACTAGTACTACAGTAACAGGAACTGGAGAAAATGCTACTGGGGTGGCTGTTAAATCAAAAATATACAAAACATATTCAAACGACTGGGGTATATCATGTAGGGAACTATTTGCGCAGTTTTTAATTAGAATCCATGAGCAAATAAATGGTTGTAAAATAGGTCAGTTCTCGAAATTGAAGATACCTGTTGCTCCTAATTTTGCAGGATTTAGAAGACTATTCAGAGCAAAAGCAGGGCGTTGCTTTATCGTCCCTGGCAAAACTTTTGATAACGTAAATGGCGGTCAATTCCCTGTAGGTTTCTTCACTTGGCATACTGATGACAAGCAACCTATTGGTGAGATTGTGGCAGATGTTTTTGACAAGGAAGGTGAACCTATTGGGACCAAACGTCTTGCTGTTAATCAGGATGTTCGTTCTATTAACGATTGGATAATTTCTACACGCAATCGTACAGGCGAAAAGAACATTGGTTATATGTCTGCATACGGTTGTGATTTTCAACACCAAAAAAATAATTTCATCATAAACGATAAGTCGCAACTACCGCATCCACGTGGGACACAGGTGACAGATATGAATCTAAAAGAGATTGCTATTTATCTTGCGGTTAGACATTCTGTAAAGAAGAATTGGCTTAACGATAGGGATCAGTTTACAGAGCCATATAATACTTGGATTTCTGATGTGGAATTTCAAAATGATTGCCTTGCATATTCATTATTTAGTGGTTCAAACAATATTCAGTCTGAGTATGGTGTGAACTATTGGCAGCCATTCACAGAGGATGAGCTTGGGATAAATAATGAATTATCAAACCATTTCATGACTGATTACATCTCGGGCAAAAAAAGACCTCAAGTATTATTAGGTGACTTATTTGAAACCGGCAATCAGCCTAATGACCAGCCGCTTGTTTTCTCAACTGAGGCAAAGGTTGTATTTGATGCTGGTCGTGAATTATGGAAGTATTATCACAAACAGCCAGATGCAGACTTAAATGCTTCTTATTACGATATACGTAAGTATTTCCAAGGAACGAAGTTAAACAAGAAGGGGAAAGAAATTATGAACTCTACAAGTGAGGATGAAACCTACATGCGTCTTCATTCTGCTTTACGTCAAGCTCATCGAAGATTATCAGAGAAGATAGCCCCGAAGGTTTACGAACACGGTTTCTTAAGATAGAGCATATTGTAACTATTATCTGGATTGTATGGACTAAACAGGAACCCAAAAAGAAAAGTGACATAATTATGACGCAAATGATAACCGCCAGGGAATTGCTGGCACAGATTGAGAACAAATACTTCAGGGGAGCCAAACTTGAAAAGGCAAGCCTGACGAAGGGTGATGAGCGCAGGGTTTATAGGCTGGAGCAGGTGGAGCGGCTGCTGAAGAATACGAGGGGCGCGGTGTCGATGGCTATGTGGTTGTCGGACATGTTCTGGACGGCCGACGAGGGCAGGGTACCGATGGATGAGCTCAACCCGTTGCTCTCGCTTGAGGGATTGCAGACGCTGACAGATGAGGAAATGCGGCGTCTGCGGCTCATTCTGGAAGTGGCCGGATTGTGTCACGACCTGAGCCTGCACTTCATGTTCGACTTGAAGGAGGCCTTCAGCATCAGAAACGACTTCTGGGTGTCGAACAAAAGACTAGTGGAATGGCTCTCCACTACGGAGTATGAAAGAATAGCTATGTACACGGCATTCATCATGAAGAAGCACGCCACCAGCGTGTATGCATACGGGCATTTTCTGCCAGCACAGGATGAGTTGGCAGAGCTTTACTCGGCGGAGTATGAATGCTTGGTGGGCGACCCGGAAAGTACGGAGATGCCCGCTCGTGAATACGTGAAGACCATCATCGACGCTCTTCAGCAGATTGAGCGGCATTGGCAGCGGGGGCGCAGACTGAAACTGAGACCTGACTTGGTGATGCTGCACGATGAGATCTGCAGCATGGTGCCACGTAGGTTTTCGTCTGATGTGCTGAAGGCTGCCCAGGCACTCTTCGATTACATGGACAAGGAACTCTGCGGTCGGTTGGTGCTGAAAGACTATAATTATAATGCATCTTCGTGGAGCGAGCAACCCGAGTCTGTAAGGCGCACCACCGCGGAGACAATGGAGCGCTTCGCCGCCAAGGTACGCGAAGTGCGTGCTCAGTATCTGCCTGAAGGCTGGCTGACTGATGACTCGCTGGCTTTTGGCTATCTGATGGCTCATGCCGAACGATGTGGGCAGGGCTGGTGGCGCAAGGAGGATGATGCCCTATGAAAAATAGTCGCGAGGACTATGCCTCGCCCTCGGAATGGCTGGCAGAACTCAAGCAGGATAAAGCATGGCTGACTCAACTGCATCGGCTCCAGTCGGCATCGGTTGCCGAGATGAGCGCTTATCGTGAAGATGCCGTCGGGAGAATCCTAAAAAGCTTGACTTTCTTCTACTGGAATCTATTCAAGCATGCAGAGCCTGCGGTCGAAGAGGTATGGGGTACTAAATTGTCGCTTCCAATGCTGAAGATGCAGACCATTTGCGTGCTTACGATTGAGTGGATAGAGAAACACAGCAAATTGCAGTCTGGGAACGAGTTGCCAGAGCAGTTGGCTTCTGAAGAGGCGAAGAAATACTGGCGGCGGCTGCAAAAGGCCGGATTCGTGGATATCAACAACAAACTTTTGACAGCAACGACACGTCAGCAAGCGATGTATATTGCCGAGGTGTTTGCAGAGAGAATGAATATAAAATCAAAGTGGAAGACGTTTCAGCAGTTTTGGGGCATCAATAATCTGGCCCAGGAAAAGAATAAGTTCTTGGAAACAGGTAAGTTGCCTTCGCGTTCGAATGAGATAGACACCATTTTCGAAGAATAACATAACAACTGATTATCAGTGTAATCATCCCCTATATAGGAACTATCGGTAGGCACTATATAGGGGATTTCTGTATTATATTTGCCGTAACTTTGCCATTGGAAAACAGAATAGACGAGGCGAAGTTGCCTGAGTGCTCAATCCCTGTGAGTACACCGATAAAACATGTCAAGAGATTTGATGCTAGGCAAACGCCTTTATGACCGCCTGATGATTCAGGCACGGCAGCAGACGGCACTCATAAACCGGTGCCGCAAGCACAGACGAGGGAACAAAGGAACGGCGGACCAGCCCTTCTACGCAGAGTTTCTTAACCGCTAATTTCACACATTATTAATTAATCTGAGACGAAAGCTTGGTGAGGGAAGTCTCGCGAGTGAAAAGGATCCAATTTCAGCACTTGCCGAATCTCGCAATCCGATCAGAAAATGAAATCAGAAAAGTATCAATATGAGATTTTGCAAGCTGTCAAGATGGACGGCAGTATTAATTTCCACGCCAACGGCGACATCAACCTGTATCCGTGCCCGTGGGAAAGTGACAAGGAAGTGACAAACGGCGAGCGCGTGCGCTATAGGGGAGGCATCGAAGTAGATAGTGACGGGCGCACCCGTGTGAAACGCTACAATGAAGGAAAGAACGGACCGTTGCATGACACACTCTTCGAAACTCCTCATGGGGCTGTGAAGATAACACGCCCGCAGACGGGGTATAGTGATGGCTACCGCCGTATCTCTCATGAGTTCGTGTACGTGACGTTCAAGTTCCCGAAGAAATATGGGGCTACGCTCACGAGATCATTCTTCGAGCAGGAGGCTGAGGAGATTTTGTCTTACCTGAAAACAAGAAAGGAGGAAACGATATGGAAGTAAACGAGCAAAAGAAGTATTTCACGACCATCGGCAGGGGGCACGGCGCCCCTTGCTTCCCAGCCACCCGCGAGGATTGGGAACGCTTGAGAAAGGAGCCCTGGCTGAAGGAGATGTGTGAGCGCATCGAGAAGGGTGAGGAAGAACTGAAGCACAAGTTGCCGGTGTGGACGCCTTCGTGTGCTGAGTTCAAGGACAACCACAGGGCGATTGCCGATGCCTTGAAGCCGCTGCCCCGACTGATGATGGATTTCGATGAGAAGGGACATACGGTGGACATTCTGTCCAAGTTGAGAGTTGAGATTTTAGAGTGTAGAGTTGAGAGTTCAGAGTGTAGAGTTGGGGCTGCGCCTGATCTTGGCGGGATGACCATTCTGCTCGTTGAGGAATCGGTTCGCCGTGGAACGCATGTGCTGGTGGAACTGCCTGAAGGGATGACTGCCGACGAAGCACAAAGGCTGATGGCGGAGGCTACAGGCTATGAGCCCGACAAGGCCGTGAAGGATGTGGCGCGCTGCATCTATATGGTGCCGGAGGATCATACAAAGTATATAAGTGACAGACTTTGGATAACCCAACAGACTCTCGCCCTGAAGACTCTCCCCCGGCCCCTCCCTGTGAGGGAGGGGAGTGATTACCCACAAGCTTCACAAGAGGCGGGTTCACAAGGCTCGCAAGTATCTACTCCCCTCCCTCACAGGGAGGGGCAGGGGGAGAGTCTTCCTCTCTTCTTCCGCGGCATACCCTACACCTCTATTATTAATGAGTGGTGGCTCCGTAATGGCGGTGAACCTCAGGAGGGTGAACGTAACGTGAAACTACACAAGTTGGCGGTGAACCTCAGGGCGATTTGCGACAACCGCAAAGAAGTGCTGATGCAGGTGATGCCACGGTTCGGACTCTCAGAAACGGAGATGAAGAGCATCGTTGACTCGGCTTGCAAGGAACCGCCAAAGGGTATTTCGAAAGTGATGCAGCAGATCGTGGAAAGTGAAGAGTTAAAAATGAAGAGTGAAGAATTTGCTGCCGCCCATCCTGAATCCTTTGATACCGCCGAAGGCGATTCTTCACTCTTCACCCTTAACTCTTCACTTAAAAAGGGGTTACCTATTGGCCTGAAAGAATCGTTGATTGGTGTTCCCCAGGGGATGCAGATGCCTGTATTGTGCTCTGTGCTGCCCATCGCGGCTGCCTATGCCGACCAGGTGGAGGTGGAGTATTGCGACGGGATGCGCCAACGGTTAGGGCTGATGTCCATCATCCGCGGAGAGCAGGCTTCGGGTAAGTCGGTCTGCAAGAATGCGGTGGACATCTGGAAGCGTCAGTTCGATGAAGAGGATGCGCTGGCCCGCAAGCGCGAGGAGGAATGGAAGGAGCGCAAGAAGGCCCGCAAGGCCAACGAGAAGGCTCCCGACGATCCTAAAGTGTTGATTCGGATGGTACCCGTAACGGTCTCATGCTCAACGCTCCTGAAGCGCTTCAAGTATGCCAATGGCCATTGCCTCTATTCCTTTGGTGAGGAGCTGGATACCTTGCGTAAGACCAATGGTGCCGGTTCATGGAGTTCGAAGTACGACATCTATCGCCTCTCGTTCGACAATGGCGAATGGGGTCAGGATTACAATAGTGACCAAGCTGAATCAGGCGTGGTGAAGGTGGCCTATAACTGGACGATGCTGGGCACGAACGGAGCCATGCGCAAATGCTTCAAGCAGGACAATATCGAGAACGGACTTTCGAGCCGTGTGCTCGTGGCTGAGATGCCAGACTCCTCGTTCTCCAAGATGCCCAAGTTCGGCAAGCGTTCCGCAGAGGATGAGGCCCGCATCAACGAGGCTGTCACGAAACTCCGCTCGTATAGTGGATTCATCGATACACCTCGGCTCCGCAAGGCCATCGAACGGTGGGTAGAGGAGAAGCGCGTGGAGGCTGCCAAGGATATTGACCGCGTGAAGGACACTTACCGCAAGCGTGCAGCCGTCATCGGATTCCGTTGCGGAGTGATTTGCCGATTGCTTGAGGGCAAGGAGTCGAACAGGTGTCTGGCGTTTGCCGTGATGATGGCTGAATATTGCCTTCAGCAGCAGATTTCTGCCTTCGGGGAGGCTTTGAGCAAGGAGTATGTAGAGGCTAAGGATGAATGTCAGCGCTATGGTGCCAATCACTCGGTGTTTGACCATCTGGCACCCGTGTTCACGATGGATGACCTCAGGTCTATGAAACGAGGCTTCTGCGGAGAGTCAGCCTTGCGCAACATCATCACCCGCTGGCGTCGTGACGGATGGATTGAGAAAACCGATTCGAGACATTGGAAGAAGGTGGCCAAGGTGTAAATGCCACATCGCCACTTTGCCACTTTGCCACATTAAGGTACTTTAAACACGAATTTTTAATAAACTAAAAGCAAATATCAATATGAAACAACCAAGAGGATTGCGGAACAATAATCCGCTGAACATCAGGAAAAATAACAAGACCCAATGGATTGGCCAGTGCGGCAAACAAGAAGACCGTTCGTTCGTGCAATTCCGCTCGATGCCTTACGGCTACAGGGCTGCGTTCAAGGTGCTGCAGAACTACAGGGTGCTCTACGGCTGCATGAACTTACGGCAATTCATCCAGCGCTGGGCCCCGCCCGCTGAGAACCATACGGATGCTTACGTGAAGAGCGTGGCAAGAACGGCAGGAGTCAATCCCGATGCCCTGCTGCCGTCGCCGAGAAAGGCCAAGGCGCTCTGGGTGAAGATCGTGGCCGGTATGCACCTCGTGGAGAACGGCATGATGCCCGTTACTTCCCAAATTGAGGAAGGCTGGGATCTGGCGTTTGAAAGGATTTAAATAGAAGACTCTCCCCCTTCCCCTCCCTGTGAGGGAGGGGAGTAGTTAGTTCTTCAGGCTGAGGGTAATCACTCCCCTCCCTTTAGGGAGGGGTTGGGGGAGAGTCTTTTTTTTCTATATTTATTTCTTGATATTCGGCTCTTCGAGACCGAGGCCTTTCTTGCGGTCAACGACCTTCAGGATGAGACCGAGCACGAGGGCGGCGAGACCGAGACAGGCAAGCATCACCAGGGGCGCGGTGTAGTTATACTGAGTGGGGTCGGTGACACCAGGATTGGTCTTGTCGAGCACCTTGCCGATGAGCAGGGGGAACAGCCAGAGGCCGATGTTCTGAATCCAGAAAATGAGGGCATAGGCGGAACCGATAATCTTGGCATCGACGAGCTTAGGAACACTTGGCCACAGGGAAGCAGGAACCAATGAGAAGGATGATCCCAGTACGAGGATGGTGAGGTAAGCGATGACGACACCTGCTACACCATTGCCCTTGAAGGCAGGCAGGATGAAGGCGAAAGTGAGATGACAGGCAATCAGGAGCAGGGAGCCCAGAACCAGCATGGAGGCAGCCTTACCCTTATGATCAACATAATTGCCGAGAATCGGCGTAATGCCTACTGCCAAAAGTGGGAACACAGCGAAGATGGTCTCTGCCGACTGGCGCATGTAACCCATATAGCAGAACACGACAAGGGCTACGACGGCCAGACAAAGCATACCGTATTTGAGTACCGGCTTCTTCATGAAGTTAAAGGCGAAGGCTGCAGCTGCCACCACCAGCATGATAAGATACTGAATGATGGTCACAGAGGTTCCTGCCCAGAATGAATCGGGAGCAAGTTCCGTGAATGTGAGATTGCATTGCAGCATGTTAACGGCGTACTTCTGGAAGGGGAAGATAGCAGAATAATAAAGAACGCACAGAAGAGCTACCAGCCAGAAACCACTGGAGGTAAGAATCTGTCCGATATCGCTGACCTTGAAGGGATCGTCTTTCTCTTCGGCCTCACCAGTCTGTGCATCGAGTTTCTTGTCCATGAAGAAATAGACCACGAACATCATCAAGGCGATGCAGAGCAAAACAACACCAAATGCAACGGAACGGCTTACACTAATAACACCACCCAGCTTTGCGAAGAAGGGCGAGAAGATCATACAGGTGGCCACACCCAGACGGGCGAGTGCCATCTCGGAACCCATGGCCAAGGCCATCTCGCGGCCCTTGAACCATTTGACGATACCACGGCTGACCGTAATACCGGCCATCTCGGCTCCGCATCCGAAAATCATGAAGCCGATGGCTGCCACTTTGGCAGAGGCTGGCATTCCCTGATAGAAGGGTGATACGCCCAATTCGTCGAAGCCGGGGATGTAGTTAAGGTTATTGGTGAACCATGTTTCCAGTCCGCTTCCGGCAAAACTCTCAGCAACGGCATACCATTTGATGAGGGCACCCACGAGCATCACGGCTCCTGAAAGCACAGCCGTGAAGCGCACGCCCATCTTGTCGAGAATGATACCGGCAAAGATGAGGAAGAAAACGAATACGTTAAGGAAGGTCTCTGCTCCCTGCATCGTACCGAATGCCGTAGAATCCCAACCACGGGTTTCGAGCATGAGGTCCTTGATAGGGGAGAGGATGTCCATAAAGATATAGGCACAGAACATGGCAAGTGCCAATAGCAGCAAGGCTGTCCAGCGCATGGCTGCAGAGTCGCGAAGGGTTTTTTGTTGTGTCATTATTATAGATTTTTCTTAATTCTTAATTCAAAAATGATAATCGGTAACCGACAACTCTTAATTCTTAACTCTTAATTCTTAATTCTACTTCAGCCAACGGTCGAGCCAGTTGAAGTAGGTGCGTTGCCAAAGAATGCCGTTCTGGGGTTTCAGCACCCAGTGGTTCTCGTCGGGGAAGATGAGCAGTTCTGCCGGAATGCCACGCAAACGGGCTGCATTGAAGGCGCCCATGCCCTGGTTGTAATTGATGCGGTAATCTTTCTCACCATGGATACAGAGGATGGGCGTGTCCCATTTGTCAACGAACTTATGCGGAGAATTCTCATAAGTACGACGGGCATTTTCAGTCAGGTCCTTGTTCCAGAATGCATCGTCATACTCCCAATTGGAGAACCAGACCTCTTCGGTGTCGGTATACATGGATTCGAGGTTGAAGGCACCGTCGTGGGCAATGAAGCACTTGAAGCGCTTGTCGTGATGACCTGCCAGATAATAAACCGAGAAACCACCGAAAGAAGCACCTACGGCTCCCATGCGGTCTTTATCCACGTAAGGCAGATTCTCTGCGGCATCATCGATAGCCGAGAGATAATCTTTGATGCATTGTCCTGTCCAGTCTCCGGAGATTTCTTCCAGCCATTCCTGTCCGAAACCGGGAAGTCCGCGACGGTTAGGAGCCACTACCACATAGCCCTGAGAGGCCATGATCATGAAGTTCCATCGATAGCTCCAGAACTGAGATACGGGACTCTGCGGTCCGCCTTCACAGAAGAGCAGAGTGGGGTATTTCTTGGTTTCGTCAAAATTAGGAGGAAGGATTATCCAATAAAGAAGTTGCTTGCCATCGGTTGTCTTTGCCCAACGCTGCTGAACGGTTGGCTTTCCTAATTGTGAGAGGATGTGATCGTTCTCGCGGGTCAGTTGCGTGACTGTGGCGGGAATGAGACTGAAAGGATGGGCTTCCGTAATTTGAGAAGCACCCTTCTTCGCTTTCTTGGCGGGTGTCACTATGTAAAGGTCGGCAGGTGCTGTGTAGCAATGACGCTCAGCAAGAATCTGCTTGCCGTTGTTCATCATCTGAAGGCTGCCGAAATCGGCCCAGTCGTCAGTAAGTTGTGCGATCTCTCCCTTCCAGTTAATGCGGTAAAGGTTCTCTGTAGCGTGCCAAACACCAATGAAGTAGATCATGGCGTCTTTGGTGTCGCTCCAGCAGAAATCGTCGACATTAGAGTCGAAAGACTCGGTGACATATTTCTTTTCACCCGTTGCAAGGTCATAGATACACAGACGGGTGCGGTCGCTTTCGTATCCATTGCGTGCCATGGAAGTCCATGCCAGGAACTTCCCGTCAGGTGAGAACTTGGGATTCTGGTCGTAGCCGGGATTGTTCTTCAGATTCTCAGGCGCATTGACGGCCTGGTATTTCATCGTCTTCGTGGGATCAATCTTCGGCTCCTTATAGCCGGCGGGTTTACAAAGGTTCTTCGTTTCCCGTGTTTCTATATTATAAAGGTAGATATCGGTATCGGTGGAAATGGCATAGTCGACGCCTGACTTCTTACGAGATGTGTAGGCAATGCATTTCGAGTCCTTACTCCAGTCGAGTTGTTCAATGCCACCGAATGGTTTTACCGGGCACTCAAAGGGTTCACCCTCCATGATGTCGATGGCATTTGAAATACCATTTGGAGTGACTTCAGCCACAAAAGGATGGGGGATAGACTCTACGTATTCGTCCCAATGGCGGTAATTGAGGTCGGTGACAAGTCGGCCTGTAGCCTTTGGCAGGTCCTCAGGATTCTTCTGGATACTCTCATGAAAGGGAATCTGTTTGATGAGGATGACGTGCTTGCCGTCGGGTGAGAACTTATAGTCGTCGATACCGTCTTCGTCATTGGTGAGCTGACGACGGTCTGTTCCATCGGGAAGCATACTCCAGATCTGACCTCCGGAAAGGAAGGCAATACGTGTTCCACCTTCTATCCATGCAGGAGAAACCTCGCTTTTGGATGAAACAGTGAGTTTACGTTGGTTTTTGCCATCAGCATCCATTACGTAAAGCACCTGGTGACTCTTGTTCTGCTTCACACTATAGTAACCTACCTGATAGACGATTTGCTTGCCGTCGGGTGATGCCTGATAGCTGCCAATACGCCCCATTGCCCATAAAGCCTCGGGTGTCATCCGGTCGCTTGTGAGCTTCATGTTGTGCTTGCCAATCACTTCCGTTTCAGTTTGAGCGCTGGCAGGAACTGTGAGCAACAATGCAGCTGCCAGCAATAAGTTAGTTTTGTTCATAGATTTATTTGTTTTTCTTCATCTTTTCCTGCTCCATGCGGAGTTTGCGGAGTTCCTCTGTCTGCTTCTGCATCTGTTCAATGCGGGCAGCCATTCCACTCATCTTTTTGGGATTATTCTTGTTCTCCTGGTATTTCTTTTCGAGGATAGCCAACAATTTAGCATCATTAGTTGTCTTACGCAAGGTGAACATGATGGCTGCCGAGAAGAACAATGAGATAAAGTAATAGAAGTTCAGACCTGAAGAATACTCATTGAAGATGAAGAAGAACATCAGTGGCATCAGATACATCATGTATTGCATAATCTTCATCTGTTCTGCCTGCTGGCCAACCATCTGGTCCTTCTGCTGCTGCATGGAGAACCAGGAATAGAGAATCTGTGCTCCGCAGAAAAGGATGCAGGTCAATGAGAGGTGATCACCGATACCCCAGATGTGGGTGCCCCACTCGAAAAGCGGGTCATAGGTGGAAAGGTCGTCCATCCATAAGAACTTCTCACCGCGAAGTTGAATGGCATTTGGAACAAAGAAGAACATGGCCATCCAGATAGGCATCTGAATGAGCATGGGCAGACATCCGCTGAGTGGAGACACGCCATATTTGGAATATTCTGCCATCATGGCCTGCTGTTTCTGCATTTGGTCCTCGGGCTTGTCAAACTGCTTGGTTGCTTCATCGAGTTTCGGTTTCAGTACGCGCATTTTTGCACTCGACATATAACTCTTCTTGACCAGCGGATAAGTGATGGCTTTCAGCAACAAGGTAATGAGAATCAGCACGATACCCATGTTGAAACCAAATGATGTGAGCCAGTCGAAAATATAAAGAGTGAACCAACGGTTGATAGGACGTATAATCCACCATCCCAGATATACCAGGCGCTCCAGCTGTAATTCCTTTCCGAAAGTGCTTTGGTCCTCAATACCGTTTAGCGTACGGAAATCATTGGGGCCATAATAGAATTCGAATTCAGATGCCTTTTGGCCGGAAGGGTCGAAGGCTGTCTTCAATTTAGCAGAATAGTCTTTCAGATATCCACTTCCTTTTTCCTGAAGAAGTGAGGTCATCAAAGCATTCTTCTGGAAATCGTCTTTGGCAATCATAACCGCTGAGAAGAACTGAGTCTTAAAGCAAACCCAGTCAATCACACGGTCTATTTCTACGTCTTTCTCATCCTTCTGGTCGTTGAGTTTGTCGGTACCGCCATCAGCTTTATGATAGGTGAGGGCAGCATAGCGGTTTTCGAAAGAATAGCCACGTTCCTGTTGTCTGCATTTCTCATCCCACTGGACATCCATATCCTTCGTAGTCGGAGAGAAGAATCCGCTCATTCCGGTTGTACGGAGGTTCATATGAAGCATATAGCTAGGCCCTAGCTTATATTCCATAGTCAGTTCCTTGCCAGGTCCCGCGATCGCTGTCATGGTGACAGTTGAGTCTGTCACATTTGAAGGCGTGAAATAAAGATCGCTGGTGATGATGTTCTTATCCTTGCCAGCCATCATGAATTTCAGTTGCTGCTCTTTCTCGTCAAAAAGCACAACATCAGGATTTCCCTTCTGGTCCTTATAATCGCGGATAACGGCTTTTGTTACGGTGCCTCCTTTGGTGGAAAGTGTAAGTTCTAACTTCTTGTTCTTGAGCACTACTTTTTCCGCATTGCCAGAAAGGGCATTGTGGAAAAGGGCAGTCGTGTCTTGCGACGCCTCAACCAGTTCCTGTGCTTTTTTATCCAAAGCAGCTTTCTCGGCCGCTTTTTTCGTTTGTTCAGCCTTTACGCGGGCTACGTTTTCCAGTGAATCCTGCAGTCGCATTTGAGCTTTTTGCTCTTCGGATGGTTGAGTCCACCATGAAAAACCAATAAGCACAGCTGCAATTAGGATGAATCCGGTAATTGTGTTTTTATCCATTGTTTTTAGTTCTGTTTATCTTTCCATTAATATATAATAGGGTGCAAAGATACGAATATTTTTTGTGTTCGCAAAAATTATGCCTAAATATTGTGAATTCCAAAAAAGATTCGTAATTTTGCAATTGTTATGAAGAAATACATACTTATCTTTAGATTGATGGCATTGTTGTTGGCCATGATGACAGCAGGAGGTGTAAATGCCCAGGTAGCCGGAAATTCCAATAGTGGAAAAGGTAATAAACTCAGTCAGTATGAGGATTCATTAGCCATTTACAAGGCAAAACTTGACTCCCTACAGACTTTACAAAAAGCCTATACTGCTTTTGACAAATACAGATTATTCTCAAGCAGTACGTTCTATAATGATATTGCCCAACAAAAACTTGGTCTTAATTCAGAGGTTAAAGACTCTGTAAATCAGGAAATTGACAATGCCCTGCTTAATATTTACTTGAAACATCCCGAACTGATTAAGGTAACAGAAGCAGAGCTGACAGAAGCAGGTGCCGTGAAACAGCAGATTACAAAGCCCATCGAGAATACAGAGAAACTGGTTGAGAAAGCTCCTGATGCCAAGGCGGAGGCTGTCGTTGTGGCTCCAGAGCCAGAACTGGTGGTTCAAAAGCCAAACTTCTGGACTTTCAAGGGAGACTATGCCGTTCAGTTCTTGCAGAACTATGTATCGGGAAACTGGTACAAAGGAGGTGAAAGTAACTATTCTGCAATGGCTAGTGCTATTATGGAGGCTAATTACGATAATAAGCAGAAAGTGAAGTGGGAAAACAAGCTTGAATTGAAATTAGGTTTCCGGACTTCACGAAGTGACTCCCTCCATGAGTTTAAAACTTCCGACGACTTGATTCGTCTGACCTCGAAATTAGGACTCCAGGCCACCAAGCATTGGTACTATACCCTCCAAGTTCTGGCCTATACTCAGTTCTGGAAAGGTTATAAGAGCAATGACTGGTTTATCTACAGTGACTTTTTCTCACCTTTTAACTTGCAACTCTCTCTCGGTATGGATTACAAAGTTGAGTGGTTTAATAAAAAGCTCACGGGAAGTATCAACCTTTCACCTGCCGCCTATAACTTCCGGTATGTGGGACGTGAGGCTCTGGTTAAACGTAATGGCATTAAAGAAGGCCGTCATGCTTTGCATGACTTAGGTTCGTCAATGACAGCTGATCTTACCTGGAAACTGGCTGATAATATCAAGTGGAGGACCCGTCTCTATGGTTTCACTTCCTATAAGCGTGCCCAGATAGAGTGGGAAAACACATTCACCTTCCAGTTTAACAAGTACATTTCCACCAATCTTTTTGTCTATCCACGATTCGACGATGCATCTGTCAGAGATGATAAGACAGGCTATTGGCAGTTGATGGAATACTTTTCGCTGGGATTCAACTATTCTTTCTAAAGAGAGCTAAAGAAAAAGGCGCTGGAACTCCAGCGCCTTTCTTATAAGCTTTTAGCAAATAAATTAATTCTCTTTCATATTGCCTTCCACATAGAGGCGAGTCATTTCAACAGCACCATTCGTACGTACTGTGATAGTCTTCTTGAAATGTCCGGGGAACTTGCCCTTACCATTATATGTCACAGTAATTGTACCCTTTTCACCGGGCTTGATAGGAGTCTTGGTGTATTCAGGAACCGTGCAACCACAACTTGCCACAGCTTGATTAATCACCAATGGCTGTTCACCGATGTTTGTAAACGAGAAAGTGCATTTCTGAATGGACTCTGCCTCGGTGAAAGTGCCGAAGTTGTGTGACAGCTTCTCGAATTTAATCTCTGCAGGCTTCTGAGCAAAAGCTACAGAAAAAGTGCCAATCATTATGGCAGCTATCATTAAAATCTTTTTCATTTTCTTATATTTTTACGTTTTGTTCTGATAATACGACGTGCAAATGTACAAATAGTTTATCAAAGTATGTTCCGTTTTTTATACTAATTAACGATTAACTGCATTTTCATTCGAATTATTTGTATGAATCATGGAAAATGTGTAACTTTGCGGCACCAAAATTCAACATATAATATAATGTATAGAACAAATACTTGTGGAGAACTTCGTCTCCAGGATGCAGGCAAGTTGGTGACACTTGCCGGATGGGTGCAACGCACTCGCAAGATGGGTGGTATGACCTTTGTGGATGTACGCGACCGCTATGGTATCACCCAGATTGTTTTCGATGAATCAAAGAATGCTGACCTTTGCGCTTCAGCCAATAAACTCGGACGTGAATTTTGCGTTCAGGTGAAAGGTGAGGTGAGCGAGCGACAGTCGAAGAATCCCAAGATGCCTACTGGTGACATCGAGATACTGGCAACAGAACTGAATGTGCTTTCTGAGAGTATCACTCCTCCTTTTACCATTGAGGACAAGAGTGATGGTGGTGACGACCTTCGTATGAAATACCGTTATCTGGATCTTCGTCGTAATCCGGTGCGTAAGAATCTGGAATTGCGTCATCGTATGACTATACTTATCCGTAACTTCCTCGACTCCAAGGATTTCATTGAGGTGGAGACACCTATTCTAATAGGAAGTACACCAGAAGGCGCACGTGACTTTGTGGTTCCCAGCCGTATGAATCCTGGCCAGTTCTATGCTCTTCCGCAAAGTCCCCAGACTTTGAAACAGTTGTTGATGGTGAGTGGATTCGACCGTTATTTCCAGATAGCCAAATGTTTCCGCGATGAGGACCTTCGAGCAGACCGTCAGCCTGAGTTCACGCAGATAGACTGTGAGATGTCGTTTGTGGAACAAGATGATGTGATTGATCTCTTTGAGGATATGGCCCGCCATCTGTTCAAGGAAATCCGTGGTGTGGAACTGCCTGCCAAACTACAGCAGATGACATGGCATGAAGCCATGCGTCGATTTGGTAGCGACAAGCCTGATCTTCGTTTTGGCATGGAGTTCGTGGAACTGATGGACGTTCTGAAGAAAGGCAAGTTCGGTGTCTTCGACAATGCTGCCTATATTGGAGGTATCTGTGTTCCCGGATGCGCAAACTATACCCGTAAACAGTTGGATCAGCTTACTGATTTCGTGAAGTCACAACAGATAGGCGCAAAGGGCCTGGTTTATGTGAAGTTCAATGAGGATGGCTCCATAAAATCATCCGTCGACAAATTCTATACGCCCGAAGATCTTGCTGAGCTGAAAACAGCCATGGGTGCCAATGATGGCGACCTCGTGCTCATTCTCAGTGGCGATCAGCCGAACAAGACTCGTGTGCAGTTGTGTGCCCTTCGTCTGGAAATGGCAGAACGTCTTGGACTTAGAGATAAGAACAAGTTTGAATGTCTCTGGATTGTTGATTTCCCACTCTTTGAGTGGAGTGATGAAGAGCAGCGCCTGATGGCTACCCATCATCCTTTCACAATGCCTAATCCAGACGATATTCCTTTGCTTGATGAGCATCCTGAGCTAGTACGTGCCAAAGCTTACGATTTCGTATGCAATGGCATCGAAGTAGGAGGTGGCTCACTCCGTATTCACGATGGTAAGCTGCAGGAGAAGATGTTCCAGATTCTGGGCTTTACGCCAGAGAAAGCGATGGCTCAGTTTGGTTTCCTCATCAATGCCTTCAAGTATGGAGCACCCCCACATGCAGGTCTTGCTTTTGGTCTTGATCGTTTTGTGAGTATCATGGCTGGTCTCGACAGTATTCGCGACTGTATTGCCTTCCCGAAGAACAACAGTGGGCGTGACGTGATGCTTGATGCTCCCGGCTTCCTTGATTCCAAACAACTCGAAGAATTGCAGTTAAAGCTCGATTTGAAAGAAAACTGATTTGATTTAAGTCAAGAAATTGCCTAATTTGCTGATTTTCAGTTTTAAGCGATGTGTCGATTAGTAACTTTCTTACTACTTTTGCAGCGAATTAATTAGAGAAAAGATTGAACATATCAATCAGGATTAAAATTTATTTACTAAAATGGCAGAAAAGAAAGCAACAAAGGCAGCTGCAAAAGAGGCAGCTCCTAAGAAGGAAACAGTGAAGAAGGCAGCCGCTCCTAAGAAGACCGCAGCTCCTAAGAAGGCAACTCTCGTAATCAACGCTGAGAACGCAGGTTTCAAGGCTGGTGATGTTTACAACGCACTTGCAACCGCTCAGAAGGCTCTCACCGTTGCTGAGATTGCAAAGGCAGCTAAGATTAGCAATGAGGAAGTTATCCTCGGTGCTGGTTGGTTGCTCAAGGAAGGCAAGATTGCTGAGGCTGAGGGTAAGATTGTTCTGGCTTAATTTCTTCAGTAACGATAAGAAAAGGGCGATGTGCTGCTTGCATACCGCCCTTTTTTAGTATCAATTTTTTAATGAAATATAGGATTGAACTACGATAAGGAAATATGGCGTGTGCTGACAGAGGCGGGAATGAATGGACTCAGTGTCCAGAAAATTGCCCGTCATGTCTTCAATGCATCTAATAATTTCTTTGAGACAGTCACTTTTGAAGAAGTTCATGCCTATGTTCAGCAATATCTTCTGAAGAACAGCAAGAATCCTGATTCCATCATTGAGTCAACAGGTGTCCGCGGTATTTACCGTATGAATCCTGCCTCCCAGGAATCTCAGCAGCTCATGCTCCTTTTCCGTGATGAGGAACCCGAAGAGCCAGAAACCCCACAAGAAGACAAATCACTATCTCTTTTTGATTTCTGATTCTGTTCTTTTTCTTTTTTCCATTTTGGGAAAAGTATATTCGGGAAATCCCTTTGTCCTTTCCTTTTTTATTTGTATATTTGCAACGCAATAACAAAACCTTCATTTAAGAATAATTCTATGGCTATCGTAAAACCTTTTAAGGGTATCCGTCCACCGAAAGAATTGGTGGAACAGGTAGAAAGCCGCCCTTACGACGTGCTCAATTCTGAAGAGGCACGGGCGGAAGCAGGCGACAATGAGAAAAGTCTGTATCACATCATCAAACCAGAGATTGACTTCCCCGAGGGAACCAGCGAATACGACCCTCGTGTGTATGAAAAAGCTGCTGAGAATTTCCAGAAGTTCCAGGATAAAGGCTGGCTCGTACAGGATGATAAAGAGCAGTACTATATTTATGCGCAGATTATGAATGGTAAGACGCAGTATGGACTCGTGGTAGGTGCATATGTGAATGACTATTTGACGGGAGTCATCAAGAAGCATGAGTTGACTCGCCGCGACAAAGAGGAAGACCGTATGAAGCACGTTCGAGTCAACAATGCCAACATTGAGCCAGTGTTCTTTGCCTATCCTGACAATGAGGTGCTGAATGCGCTAATTATGAAGTATGCTGCCACAGAACCCGTTTACGACTTCATTGCTCCCATTGACGGTTTTGGTCATAAATTCTGGATTATTTCCGACGATGAGGATATAAAGACCGTGACTGAGGAATTCCGCAAGATGCCTTCTCTTTATATTGCTGACGGACATCACCGTTCTGCTGCCGCTGCTTTGGTGGGTGCAGAGAAACAGAAGCAGAATCCAAATCATCGTGGTGATGAGGAATATAATTATTTCATGGCCGTCTGCTTCCAAGCTTCACAACTGACGATCCTGGATTATAATCGTGTGATCCGTGACCTTAATGGTCTTTCCTCAGAAGAATTTCTCAAAGCACTTTCCAAGAACTTCATCGTTGAAAAGAAGGGCGCTGATATTTACAAGCCTGCCAAGCTCCATGAGTTCTCACTTTATCTTGATGGCGAGTGGTATTCTCTCACAGCCAAAGATGGAACCTATGATAACAGTGACCCCATAGGTGTTCTTGATGTGGATATCTCCAGTCGACTCATTCTCGATGAGATTCTCAACATTAAAGACTTGCGTTCCAGCAATCGAATTGATTTCGTGGGAGGCCTTCGAGGCTTGTCTGAGTTAAAGCGTCGTGTGGATAGTGGTGAGATGCGTACGGCATTGGCACTTTACCCTGTTTCTATGCAACAGATTATGGACATCGCCGATAGTGGCAAGATTATGCCCCCCAAAGCAACTTGGTTTGAACCAAAGCTCCGCAGTGGTCTCATTATTCATAAGCTGAGTTAAAGTTTATTTCAAGACTTCAGACTTCAAATATTGAACGATACATTTAAAACCATAGCAAGCGAAGGCGAGGGATATTACACCGAGAAACGGAGTAAGTTCCTCGCTTTTGCCCATCACGTGGAGAGCGTGGATGAAGTGAAGGATATCATAGCCGCTTATCGGAAAAAATACTATGATGCCCGTCATGTCTGCTATGCCTATATGTTGGGAGCTGAACGTACAGTTTTTCGTTCCAATGACGATGGAGAACCTTCGAGCACAGCAGGAAAACCAATCCTTGGACAAATTAATTCCAATGAACTCACAGATATCCTCATTGTAGTGGTGCGCTATTATGGTGGTGTCAATCTCGGCACGAGTGGTCTTATAGTTGCTTATCGAGAGGCAGCAGCTGATGCCATTTCCAAATGTCGCATTGAGGAGCGTATGGTGGAAGATATCATCACCTATGAGTTCCCTTATGTGATGATGAATCAGGTGATGAAGATTGTTAAGGATATGCAGCCTCGGATAGTGGAACAAAAGTTCGATAACGCTTGCCTTATCCGTCTTGGCATTCGCAAGTCCCTTTCACAGGAACTCTTAAGCCGTTTAAAGAAATTGAGTTTTGAATAAGAAAAAAAATAAGGGAACCCTGCAAGGTTCCCTTTCTTTTTAGCGGAAGGTGAGGGATTCAAACCCCCGATACCCGAAAAGGGTATACCGGATTTCGAGTCCAGCGCGATCGTTCACTCTGCCAACCTTCCATTTCGGTATGCAAAAGTAATATATATTTTTGGTTCTGCAAAATTTTTCGTATCAAAAAATATGTTTTTAAATTTTAAAATCGCTTGGGTTATTTAAACTTGAACGTTCTTTTTGCATCATATAATCAGTTTCACACAAATTAGTTTTTAGTTATTAAATAGTTAAGTTATGAAGAAAATGATTTTGCTGTTTGTTGCAGCGTTTACAATGACCGGTGCTTTTGCACAGGAAGACAAGGGTAACAGAGACTCTTACAGAAGGTTCGACCGTACAGAGATGATGGTGAAGGAATATGGCCTTAATGAGACACAGGCTGCCCAGCTCAAGGAGCTCAATGCCAAATATCCAGAACTTCAGCGCTTTGGAATGGGGCGTGGTGGACGCCGTCCGATGATGGGAAACCGTGGCGGTAATCCTCAGGTTGACGGTAATTCTGGTGCTACTGCTCAGGAACGCCCTGCACGTCCTTCACGTGAGGAGATGGAGAAGCGTATGAATGAGCGTCGTCAGAAGCAGGAAGCTTATGATCAGGAACTGAAGGGCATTATGACCGAGGATCAGTTCAATGCTTATCAGAAGAAGCGCGAGGAAATGCGCAATCGTCGTCCTCCACGTCGTCAATAGTCAAGAAGAATAGGTGGGTTCTGCTCTAAAGTAAGTGGCGTTTTAGAACCCCGAATTCTATATGGTTAGTTATTAATTGAAATGAAGAAGCACCTACTTTGTGAAAAGTAGGTGCTTCGTTCTTTGTGTAATTCTTTGGGATTAGAGACCTAATTTCTTCTTAGCGTCGCTGGCAGCCTTATCAATTGCCTCACCGGCTTTTTCCTTAGCGCCCTCAACAGCCTCATTAGCCTTGTTCACAGCAGCGTCCTTTGAGTCTTTCACAGCATCAACGGCAGCGTCTTTTGCTCCTTCAACAGCGTCTTTTGCACCTTCTACAGCACCCTCTACTGCATCGGCAGCCTTAGCTGTAGCGTCAATGCCCAGAGCCTTCAGAGCATCGCCAGCACCCATCAGGGCGTCAACACTTTCAGAAGGAAGGTTTGAAATACCGTCAACGAGTGAGCTGATGGCAGCATTGTCACCAATAACAGCCTTAATCTTGTCAGCATTCTCCTTCAGGAAACCCTGTACTTTGCCAAGATACTCCTTTGCGAGCTCAGGATTAGCAGCGATAAAGCTGGCAACCTTTGCCTTGATAGCCTCAAGAGCAGTCTGCAATGCGCTTGCGTCATTCTTCTCAATCTGCTCGCTAAGAGCTGCGATAGCTTCATCAGCAGCTGCATTAACATCTTCAACGACAGCCTCGGTAGAGTCGATGATTTCCTCAGCATTTTTCTGAGCCTTGTTACCGCAACTTGCGAATGAGATAGCCACCATGGCCAAAGCCAATACAAGAATTTTCTTCATAATTTTCAGTTTTAAAGTTAGTAAATTTTTAAATACATTTCTCTATAATTCGCGTCAAAGATACATTTTTTCCAAATACGTTGTTTCATTTGTTTAAAAGTTTTAACATAAAACGCTTGTTTGTAGGATATTCTTTTCGGTTCCCATTTTTTTTTGTAATTTTGTCGCGATGAAGATAATCGTGACTTTTCTAATGCTTCTGTCGACTCTTACGGGCATGGCCCAGAAGCGAGAACTCTATGAGTTCAAAATGAATATGCCTGTCTACGCCGACTCCCTTATTGCCGACATGAGCTATCCGATGGCATGGGGACAGTCGGAAGTAAAGGATTTTGCTGAATGGAAGCGTTTGGCAAGAGCAAAAGTTTTTGAGTGCATGATGACCCCGCCTCCATCTCCAAAGTCGTGGGATGTCACCGTACTCGCTGAAGAGCAGCGGGATGGTTATTTGGCCCGCAAACTGGAGTTTCAGTTGAGCCGTTACTATAAGGTGAGGGCTTACCTCCTCATTCCCCAGGATGGGCTTCAGAAACATCCCGCCATCAATCTTCTCCATGACCATGGCGCTCATCTTTTCATCGGTAAGGAAAAGATGATACGTCCCTTTGCTGAGGAGGAGTCCATTATTAAAGACGCTGACGATTGGCAGCCAATGGTTTATGGTGGACAATATTGGGGTGACTATCTCGCCAAACAGGGTTTTGTGGTTTTCTCTGCCGATGCTCCAATGTGGGGAGAGCGTGGTCGTGCTGAAGGTGTTGACCGTAGCAAATACGATATGATTGCCGGCAATATGCAGATGTATGGCCGTTGTCTTTCTGCCTTTATGACTTACGACGACATTGCTACTACTGAAGTGCTAGCCTCTCTTCCTGAGGTTGATGCAGAGCGTATAGGGTGTGCTGGTTGTTCTATGGGCGCTTATCGTGCATGGATGCTTTCTGCGTTGAGCGATCGTATTAAGGTTGGAGCTGCAGTGTGCTGGATGGTGACGAGCGATGTGCAGCTTACTTTGAAGTACGGCCGTTCTGAGAATGGTGGTTTTGCCAATTGTATTCCAGGACTTCGTCAGTATCTTGATTATCCTCATATTGCCTCTTTGGCATGCCCCAAGCCGATGCTTTTCATCAATGGCAGTCGTGATAAACTTTTCCCTGTACCAGGTGCAGAGAAGGCTTTCGGCGAGATGCGGCAAGTGTGGGAGAGTCAGGGCGTTGGTGACCGTTTGGTTACAGAGATGTGGGACATGCCTCATGGCTGTCCTCCCGATGCCCAACAGCGTGTGATGGAATTTTTCAGGCTTCATCTATGATTAAGGAATATCAGCTTCGTTTGCTGCCGCAGCAGGCCGCAAATGAGTCTACTCTCAAAGATTATCTTTCGCATGAGGAGGGTATTGGATTGAGTGACATTTGCCATGTCCGGGTATTGAAACGCAGCATAGATGCCCGCCAGCGTACCATTTATGTGAACATCAAATTGAGGGTTTATATCAATGAGGAACCTGTCGATGATGCCTATGCACATACTGATTATCCAGATGTCAGTAAAGCGCCACAAGTCATAGTCGTGGGGGCAGGCCCAGGTGGTCTTTTTGCTGCTCTTCGTCTCATTGAACTCGGTTTCCGTCCTATTGTGCTCGAACGTGGTAAGAATGTGCGTGAGCGCAAACAAGACTTGGCACTCATTACTAAGACGCAACAGGTGAACGCTGAAAGCAACTATTGTTTTGGAGAGGGTGGGGCAGGAGCCTATAGCGATGGTAAGCTATACACCCGTTCCAAAAAGCGTGGCAATATCGAGAAGATTCTTAATGTGTTCTGTCAGCATGGTGCCTCAACGAATATCCTTGCCGATGCTCATCCCCATATTGGTACCGACAAATTGCCGCGTGTCATTGAAAACATGCGCAACACCATTCTCAACAGTGGTGGTGAGGTCCATTTCCAGACTAAAATGACTCGCCTGCTTTTAGAAAATGAAACGGTAGTTGGCGTAGAAGCCGAATCCCATGATTCTTCTCTCCTCACTCCTCATTCCTCAATTTTCAAGGGTCCGGTTATTCTCGCCACCGGCCATTCTGCACGTGATGTCTATCGCTATCTTCATGCATCTGGAATTGAGATTGAAGCTAAAGGGCTGGCTATCGGTGTACGCCTTGAACATCCTAGTGAACTCATCGACCAAATACAATACCACAATAAGAATGGTCGTGGGCATTACCTGCCTGCTGCCGAATATTCCTTTGTAACACAGGTGGAAGGTCGCGGAGTCTATTCCTTCTGCATGTGTCCCGGTGGTTTTGTTATTCCCGCTGCTACTGGCCCGGAACAGATTGTAGTTAATGGCATGTCACCAGCTAATCGTGGTACGGCATGGAGCAATAGTGGCATGGTGGTGGAGATGCATCCTGAGGATGTTCCTGGCGAGAGTCCCTTGCGCCTTATGGAGTATCAGGAACAGTTGGAACGCACATGTTGGCAGCAAGGCAACATGAAGCAAACGGCTCCCGCCCAGCGCATGGTTGATTTTGTGAATAGCAAGGTCAGCTACGATCTTCCCCGAAGCAGTTATGCTCCAGGTCTTATTTCCAGCCCACTTCATTTCTGGTTGCCAAAGGAGATAAGCCATCGACTTCAACAAGGCTTCCGAAAGTTTGGCAGCATGAGCCATGGCTTCCTCACCAATGAAGCCTGTCTGATAGCTACTGAGACGCGTACCTCCTCACCTGTTCGCATTCTACGTGACCGTGAAACTCTTCAGCATGTCCGTATACAAGGCCTTTTCCCATGTGGAGAAGGAGCTGGATATGCTGGTGGCATTGTCTCCGCTGGTGTAGATGGAGAGCGATGTGCAGAGAGTGTTGCAGCTTATCTGCGATCATGAATATAGAAAGGGCAGAGTCTCAAATTCATGACTCTGCCCTATGTGTTGAACATCTATTTATGCTAGTCTTTTGGTAGCAAAACATTATGAGATCAAATGCACATCTCTCTGTGGGAATGGGATTTGGATACCTTGTTCTCCCAGCACGTCATAGATACGTTCCATAATGTCGCTCACGGCATATATTTGCTTCACGGCATCTACCCAGCAAAGCAGTTTGAAATTGATGCTGCTGTCACCGAATTCCGTAAACACCACCTTCACTTGTTTTTTCTTGTCAACATACGGATGTTTCATATCCACCACAGCCTTTTCCACCAGCTCCATAACCTCTTTCATCTTCGAACCGTATGCCACACCGAAGGGAATCAAAGACAGCACATATCCGTGGTTCTTTGTCAGATTGCGGTAGTTCTTCGTAAATAGCTGCGAGTTGGTGAAGGCGATAATTGTACCGTCGATGCTCTCTATCAGCGTAGAAGTATAACTGATACTGTTCACTTTTCCCTTTGTACCATCAATTTCAATCCAGTCGCCTACCTTTACGCGTCCTGCCATCAGAGAAATGCCGTAATAGATATTTTCGATGATGTCCTTTAAAGCGAAACCGACACCAGTAGAGAGACCTCCTGAGATGACCACCAGCCAGGTATTGCTTACGTGAAGGATGCTCAGTGAGATGAGTAGCCATGCGCCCCATACAATCACCTGAATCACATTCTTTCCCATTACGTTGCGCGAAGCTGCAAGTTTTTTGTCACCCTTGCTCAACTGTAATTTCAAGAAGTCCAAACTCACACGGTTTATATAACCGAAGAGGAAATAGAGAGCTACGACAATCAGCAGAGCGAAGATGCTTACCTTCAAGTATTTTGTGTCGATAAAGCTTGTCGTCATAATGCGCATCGTCAGTTCTCCGAGATTAAATATGTCGGCAGCCCAATAGATAGAGATCCAAATGGAAGCCAGAATCATCCATGGAAGCAGCACGCGGTAAACGAAACGGAAAAGCCATGTTTCTGAAATAGGACGCTGGTAGATGTTGTGGCTGTCGCTATATTGTTTCATCCATCCCACAATACAGGTGATGGTCAGGATACATGTCAGCTGAATTGTCCACCAAATGAGAATCTGTACAGCTAATAGGGTGTAACCATACCAGGAACTACAAACGCTTACCACGAAGATGGCCAATGTGATATATGTATAGAACACGTCACTACGCGGTATGCGCTTGCCATGACGGCGTATCACATTCCATTGCCAAAGAGCGGAGAGAAGCAACAGGGGTGGGAAGATCAAATTTACCAGATAGTTGGGAATAAGCACAATGCGGAAGGCAATCACAATGAAGCCCACAAAGAGCAGTGGAGCATAAATTCTCATCGCACTTTTAATCTGGTCACCGTCAACGCGTAGGAGTAGTGAGATAAGCACCACTGAAAGCATCCATACATATTGTACCATCAGTTTCGAGGCCATGATGAGGAAATTCTGGCTTACTGCAACACGAAGCACCATCAGGATAATCGCCAGTGTAACTGCTGAGGTCGCGATGATGATACACATCCGTTTCTTCAGAAACGCCTCCGAACGGAAACGCTTCGGCACAAGGTATCGGATGGCCAGGGCGTTAAGTACAAAAGCAATAAACCCATAGAGGGCGATAAAAGTGAAATAAAAAAGGATATAGCTCGAGTCCCATTGCGACTTCACTTTCATCGGACGGTATTTGTCTTTCACGCTCGACATGGTGTATTGAACGTATGATTTAAACCGCCCTAGGATTGCTAAATAGTCTTGGTCGCCGTTGCGGAAAATGTTATTCTGTATCTCGTTGTATCGCTTCGAAGCATAGTCGTTTAAGTGTTTCAGCCTGGCCTCCGATCGTTCATAGATGTCAATATATTCTTGCATCTGGTTCTTGTTGTCCATTACCGTGTTTCGGATGTTAACGGCATAGGTAAGACATACGTTGCGGTCAATCTGGGCCTTTTCGCTCAGGTTTCTTACAGGCATAGTCTGAAGGGCGTTTATGAGAGAGTCATAGCGTGCCACTTCTGAATCAAAGTAGGTCAGGAAACGTCTGAAGGGCATTGTGTTCTGCTTGAACTCCCTGAATTGTTCTGTAGCCTCATGACAGGCATAGGCTTGGTCGAAAACGTAGCCTTCCTTCTGTGAGTATAGCATTAGCGCGTTTTGGTTGCTCCGCTGCAGTGTCTGTATGAGTTGCCGGATGGTCTCTTCGTTACGCTTCTTGGTGGTTTCTGAGTTCCTTTCCTGATCGTGGTGCGTATCGGTGAGTTCCTCTCTGAGTATGTTGAGTGTTTTTTCAAGGTCCTGCTCTTTGAGCACGGCATGCGTTTGTACGAAAGCTCCGAGGAAGAGCAGCAAGAAAACTATTTTCTTCATTTTTCTGATTATTTTGCTTGCAAAAGTACATATTTTGACTTAACTTTGCAAACAATATTTTTTAATAAACTGTAAAAAGATGATACTCATTGCAGACAGCGGAAGTACAAAGACCGATTGGGCCTTCGTAGCTGACGGAAAAATCTCTAAGCGAATCCAGACGGCAGGCATCAATCCTGTCCATATGAATTCAGAAGAAATCAAGAGTATTCTCTCTCCTCTTAGCTTATACGATAATCCTCAGGAAGTCCACTTTTATGGTGCCGGCTGCATAGAGCCTTTTCGTTCAGAACTTGTTCAGGCTCTGCAATCCTTATTTGTAGATGCCCAGGTTACTGTCGATACCGATCTCCTTGGAGCCGCACGTTCACTTTTCGGTCATGAGTCTGGTATTGCCTGTATTTTAGGCACTGGCAGCAACTCTTGCGTTTATGAGGGTGGGCAGATTGTAGCCAACACTCCTCCAATGGGCTATATCCTCGGTGATGAAGGTAGTGGCGCTTATATGGGTCGTCTTTTCTTGAAGTATCTTTTCAAGGGTCAACTTTCCACTGAACTCCGTGACGGATTCCTTCTTGAATACCATCTCACCTACGAGGAAATAATAAATAAGGTATATCGTCAGACAGGTGCCAACCGCTTTCTCGCCAGTCTATGCCCTTTCATCCACCGTCATATGTCATTTGGTGAAGTCCCTGCTGTCAATCACGACACAGAAGTGCTCAATACCGTCGTGCGTACAGCTTTTGAGGATTTCTTCAATTTCAACATTCGTCCTTATCATCGTTCTACTCTCCCTATCGGATTTGTCGGTAGCATAGCCTGGCATTTCCGCTCTTTTCTTATCCCTATTTCTGAGGATATGATGGGCCATCCTGTCAAGTCCATCCTTCAGAGCCCTATGGAAGGCCTTGTAAGATTCCACTCAAAGTAAAAGCTTTAAGGACATCAAGGATTTTAATAACCAAGAATTAAAACTGTCTTATGAAAAAACTACTCATTTTCATGGCATTAACCCTTGTTTGTGGCAACATTGCTGCCAGGAAGCCAAAAAAACAACAGCAGTCACCTTTTATCCAAGTGAAGGACGGCCATTTTCTTCGTAACGGAAAACCCTATTATTACGTAGGCACAAACTTCTGGTATGGTGCTATCCTAGGTTCTGAAGGACAGGGTGGCAATCGTCAACGCCTTCTTCGCGAACTTGACAACCTCAAGGCTTTGGGTATTGATAACCTACGCATTCTAGTCGGTTCTGATGGTGAACAGGGAGTTACCACTAAAGTTGAACCCACGCTTCAGAAAGCTCCCGGCGTTTATAATGACACCATTCTCGCGGGACTCGATTACCTTCTTATGGAGATGGGAAAACGTCAGATGGTTGCTGTGCTTTATCTCAACAATTCATGGGAGTGGAGTGGAGGCTACGGCTTCTATCTCGAGCACGCAGGTGAAGGCAAGGCTCCACGTCCTAATGAAGATGGCTATGCGGCATTTATGAATTTTGTAGAAAAGTATGCCTCTAACGATCGCGCTCATCAGCTTTTCTATCAGTACGTTAAGGATATTATTTGCCGAACTAACCGCTATACGGGAGTACGTTACATTGACGATCCCGCCATCATGTCATGGCAGATAGGAAATGAGCCCCGCGCTTTTTCTGAAGCCGCTAAGCAGCCCTTTGCCCACTGGCTCTCCGAGACCTCCTGTCTCATTCGTCAACTTGACAAGAACCACCTCATTTCCATCGGTTCTGAAGGCAAGTTCGGGTGCGAAGGCGACATGAATCTCTATGAACAGATCTGCTCCGATGCAAACGTCGATTACATGAACATTCACCTCTGGCCCTACAACTGGAACTGGGCTCATGAGCGCACGCTTCGCAAAGACCTTCCGCAAAGTTGCAGCAATGCCAAGGCTTATATCGATGAACATCTCCAACTCGCTCATCGTCTTGGTAAACCCGTTGTCATGGAGGAGTTCGGATTTCCTCGCGATGGTTTCTCCTATTCTCAGGAATCCACTACCCATGTCCGCGACGCATTTTACCAATTTGTCTTTGGTCTGGTAGCTGAGAATGCCCTCAAAGGCGGTAATTTTGCTGGTTGTAACTTTTGGGGTTGGGGTGGCGAAGCCAATCCCACTCATCAGCAGTGGTTGCCGGGTGACCCCTATACTGGCGACCCTGCTCAGGAAGCTCAGGGCCTCAATTCTGTCTTCTCCACCGATTCCACAACTATTCAGATTATCAGAGAGCAAACCCGTCGTATTAGTCAAGCCGAACAATAAAAGTCTGTTTTTTGTGTTATTTGCGATATTCGGTTTTGTTTTGTTCTCTTTTGTCTATCATTAAAAAGAATGCTCCCGGTCTTAATGAACGGGAGCAATAGAGGGGTGGAAATGAGCGGGATATCGTTTTATTTGAATTCAAATAAGCTGTTGAAACCCGTCATCATGAAAACTTCTTGAATGTCGTCGTTGACACCTCTGAGATACACACGACTGCCCTTGAGCTTGGCATTCTTCAGGATGTTGAGAAAAATGCGCAGACCGCTTGATGAAATGTATGACAAATCGGTGCAGTCGAGGATGATGTCATGACCCTCACAGTCGTAGAGCACTTCTGCTTCTTTGAGGGCTTTTGAAGAGGCTGCCGTGTCAAGACGGCCGTCAAAATACATCACGTAGTCGTTGTCTTCTTTCTTGAATGTAGTATTCATTTTTCTATGATTTTATGGATTCTTTTTCTGTTCTATGTTGTTTAATGGGTTAGATTCTTTCGGAGTGTGAGTACGTTTTTGTCATTCACTCTTTCGTAGTTGATGGAGTCCATGATCTGACGTACCAGATGAATACCAAGACCGCCGATGGGGCGTTCTTCTGCTGAGAGGGTGGTGTCCATTTCTTTCTGGGCTGTAGGGTCGAAGGGTGTTCCCGAGTCGGTGATAATGAATTTCAGCCTGAGGTCATTGGCCTTTGCCTCAATGTTGATATCTCCTTGTGTGCCTTCGGGGTAAGCGTAGTCAATGACATTGACTACTGCTTCTTCGAGAGCAAGGTTCATCTTCATTTTCTGGGACGGATCAATGGAGAGTTTCTCTGCAATGTCATCGACAAACTCGTTGAGCTTTGGCAGGCTGTTCAAATCGTTGGTGAGTGTGATGCTTTGCTTCAGCCGCTCGGTGAGTTTATGTTTCGTGTATTTGATAGCCAGCATCGTGAGGTCGTCGCTCTGCACATTGTCATTGACGAAATTTTTCACAGCGTCTGACATCCGCTGGATGGTTTTTTCGGGCGCAGGATTCCCGTTCTCAATCAGTTTCTTGGCGAATTCTATCATGCGTTGGTTGCCGAAGAATTCTTCGTATTTGTTCTCTGCCTCGGTAAGTCCGTCGGTGTAGAGGAAAATGGATGTCTGCGGGTCGATAATGGTTTGCTGTGAGGTGTATTTCCAATCGGCCATGTATCCTACGGGAATGTTGGTGTCAACGGGAAGCTTTTCTACTTTGGAACCGATAATCAGGGGAGGGCAGTGCCCGGCGTTGCTGTAATGGAGCCGTCCTGTGGGGAGGTCGAGGGCACCGATGAAGAGTGTGACGAACATGCATGATTCGTTCATCTCGGTCATGGCTTCGTTTATTTGCCGTATGATGTTGCCGGGATTAGACTCATGGGAAGAAACTGTGCGGAAAAGACTTCGGGTGACAGCCATCACCAATGAAGCGGGAACACCTTTTCCACTGACATCGCCGATGCAGAAGAAAAGTTTCTCGTCGCGGATGTAGAAGTCGTAGAGGTCACCGCCCACTTCCTTTGCGGGCTCGAGCATGCCGAATATTTCCACGTCGTCGCGTTCAGGATAGGGAGGGAATATCTTGGGAAGCATGCCCATTTGTATGCCATTGGCAATGCGAAGTTCGCTGCCGATGCGTTCTTTCTCCGCGTTGACGGCCTGCAAACGGTTGTAGTTGCGGATGGTGCGATAGATAATGTATCCCATGAGGGCCAGTCCCGCAAGCATGAGCAGCAGCAGGTTGAAAGCTACCTGACGAAGTTCGTAGAAGATTTCCTTATCAGAGCAGACAACGGCCATCGACCAGCCCGTGGTTCCCTTAATGGGAGAATAGAACACGTAGTTCTTCTGTCCCTTGTCGTCGGTAACTGAAGTCTGCCCACTCTGTCCTGCCATCATTTTACGGTTGATGTCACGCGTTGACGTGTCGTTCATGTTGGCGGTGACTTCCTGGATACTTTGTTTCATGATGAGACTCTCTTCAGGACACACCATCAGCTGTCCCGTTCGCGAAATCATCATATTATAGGATGAAGGATAGATGGGGGAGGAGTTAATGAGTTCGTCAAGCCAGTCAAGTGAAACGTCAGCACCAAAGATGGCAACCGTCTTACCCGTCTGATCGTGCAGGGGATAGCTGTAAGTAGTCACCATGGCATGGGCTCCCTCGTTGTCGAGATAAGGCTCACTCCAGTAGGGGACGCCGCTTTTCATGGGAACGCTGTAGAACTCCTTCTGCGTGTAGTCGTGGTCTTTTCCTCCTATTTGCATAGCCTCTGCAGGCTGTCCTTTCTCCGTCCTTACATAGGGTTCAAACCAATATCCTTTCACGGGGTAGTAGTTGGGAACGAACGTAATACCTGCACCGAGAATCTGCTCGTTCTGCATAGCCAGGCGGCGTACAATGCCGTACATCGAATCAGGAAAGGCCAACATCTGCTCAGCCTCCCAAGCATGGTTCTTCATGGCCACCTCCACGGCGGTGAGAATATTCTGAATCTCAAGGTTCTTCACCTTCAGCTCGTTTTTAGCTCTTTGTTCCACCCCTTCGCGGATACCCTTTTGTGCATACCAGTACTGCACGGCTGCCGTGAGTTCTATCAGCACAGCTGCCGTAACGAGGATGGCTAGGCTCAGTTTTCCCTGAAGGGTTTTAAGGTATCTTTTCAGATTGATATTTCCCATATTTGTTTATGTGGCTGCACTTTAGCAGCATTCTCCATGAAGACGGATTTAATCAGCGCAAAAGTACGAAACTTTCCTGATATCACCAAACAATTTAACGGAAACATAGTCAAAATCAAAAAACTATTTGTCTTTGTGTTCCGTTAAATAGAACCCTGCTTTAAATCTGCCCTTTATCAAGGAACTCAAACGAAAAAAAAGTGAACGGGCTTTTCCTTGTTTCCCATAAAATACCTATCTTTGCAGCCGGAAATAAAAACAACAGCATAAAATCAAGATGGAATATATGTCACAGGAAGGCTACGACAAACTTGTAGCCGAACTCCATGAACTTGAGAGCGAACTGCCCAAAATAAAGGAAGCCATTGCCGAGGCACGTGCCATGGGTGACCTGAGCGAGAACTTTGAGTATCATGCCGCCAAGCGTGCGCAGGGAAGGCTCCTTAGCCGCATCAGCTATAAGCAGAAGGTACTTGAGAATGCCCGTGTCATCGACAAGTCGCGCATTAGCGCCGACAGCGTGCAGCTGCTGTGCAAGGTGGAAATAACTAACCTTGCGATGAACCGCAAGATGACCTATACCATCACAAGCCCCAACGAGGCTAATATCCGCGAAGGTAAAATCTCTGTGAAATCTCCCATTGCCCAAGCCCTCATCAACAAGAAGGTGGGCGATGTGGTGGAGGTTCATGTACCTGCCGGACTGCTGAAACTCCGCATTGAGAGCATCAGCCTGTAGCTGTTACCTCCTTTTCCCAGAATTCATTCTACGTTCGGACTCAGGCTCCCGTTGGTTTCGGTGAGCTTATTTTCTTTCTGCAGTTGTGCGACGGCTTCATTGATGGCAGCATCAACCTTTGGACCACGACGGCTGTAACCCAGTTTCTTGGCAACGATGAGTGTCAGGGCAGCCGCGCTGATGGAGAACTGTTCGGTGACTGCCTCCGTCACGGCATTCTTAATCTCCCGCATGGGTACATCCAGAATGTCGCGGCCATGTGCCTGACGATACCACCGCCATTCGTCCTTGTCCTGCTTACTTTTCCAGATGACGAGCCCCTGACGGTCCGTTTCCGCTTCATATTGCTGACTTACGAAATCACGCACAGCCTTTTGCATGCTGGGCGTTGTTCTTGGAATATTCCTCAGGGCACAGATGCGACGGCAGAGCGTGTTGAGCGTGAGGGGCTGTTCCTTTTCCACGATTCTGCGGATGAGTTCCCTTTCTTTCAGTTTATTGACTTCTGCAGGCGGCATCGTGAATTCCTCATAGGGCCGTGAAAGCGAAGGCTGTTCCAGAAGCTTCTCCTGAGAGATGTCAAAGGCCACGGGTCTCGTCTCTTTGAAAGCTGCGGGAGCCGTCTCTATCTGTTCCACAATGCGGTTGAGCACCCTTTCGGGATTGTTGAGCCAGTCCACGCTCCACACTCTCATCACCCGCCAGCGAAGGCCTTCAAGCACCGAAGGTTGCACGATTTCACGGTCGCGAGTGGTCTGGGTGTCGCGATAGCTCTCGCCGTCGAGCAGAATGCCCAGCGTGTAGGTATCGGGCGATTCCTGACGGCTCACAGCCACATCCACTTTGAACTGCGAGCGTCCCACATTGACATGCACCACATAGCCCTTGGCAGCAATGGCATCGGCAATCTCGCGGGCAAGCGATGTGTCGCGTCGGGGTTCCGTGGCCTGGATGTTTTCAGCCAGAACCTGCTGCTCGGCATATTCCAGGAAATGCTTCAAGCCTTCCACACCGCGGGCCTTCGAACGGCGCAAATCGATATGTGAAGAACGCATCGTGGAGAATACCATCATCTCCTGACGGGCACGGCTGACGGCCACATTCAGACGCCGTTCACCACCGGCATTGTTCAGAGGTCCGAAGTTCATGCTCACATTGCCGTGCTTGTCAGGACCATAGCCCACCGAGAAGAGAATCACATCGCGCTCATCACCCTGCACGTTTTCAAGGTTCTTCACGAAGATAGGTTCGTAGAGTGCATCGGCAGCCTGACGCAGGGCAAAGTTGCTGTCGAGTTTCTCCTGCAAAATGTCTTCAATGAGATTCTGCTGCACCACGCTGAAGGCAATGATGCCGATACTGGGTTGCAGCGCATCTGTCGAAGTTTGGCCATCGCCGATGAGCCGGCGCTCCACCTCCTTCACAATGGCTTCCGCCTCTGCACGGTTAGAGCGGCGTCCTCCCTTGTCGTAAACGCCTTCCACGGGAACAAACTGCACCTTCGTTTCCTGATCATCGACGGAAGGGAAGGTGATGAGCTTGCCGTCGTAGTATTCATTATTCGAGAAGGCAATGAGCGACTCATGGCGCGAACGATAGTGCCAGTTGAGTTGCAGCGACGGGATCTCCAGCGTGCGGCAGTCCTCAAGGATGCTCTCCAGGTCGTCGATGTCAGCCTCTTCCTCGTCCACGTTGGTGGAAGTGAAGAAACTCGTCGGCGGCATCTGCTTGGGGTCGCCCACCACGACCAATGCCTTTCCGCGGGCGATGGCTCCCACGGCCTCACTCGTAGGCATCTGGGAAGCCTCGTCGAAAATCACCAGGTCAAACTTTTCCTGCGTAAGGTCAAGAAATTGTGCCACCGACATCGGACTCATCAGCATACACGGGCACAGCCGCGGCATCAGCTTCGGAATCTGGTCGAAGAGGTCACGCAGGGAGAGACCGCGTCCGCCATTAGAGATGTTGCGGTTCAGAAGTCCTATCTCGCTGCTGTTGTCCAGATTGTCGGTCACCCGTGGAATCTGGGCAGCCAGTCGTGCGTAGAGCTCCTTCTGTGAGAGCAGCTGGAACTGTTCGGTGAATTTCTTGTATTGCTCCACCTGTTCATCGAAGAGCATACCTTCGAAGGTGCGCAGGGTTTCCGAAGCGTTGGTCTTCTCGCGGACCTTCGTCAGGAAGAAAGCCTTGAAGAAACGGTCGCTGATTTCACGGGGTTCATGGTTGGCGCTTTCGAGGGCCTTCACCACATCGGTGAGTCCCAGTTGCTGCAGCTCATCCGTGTAGGCACACCAGTGGAACCAGTCGCGCATCATGGGCAGGTGTTGCTGCCAGCGGTTCAGGTCGCCAACGGCTTGCAGAATCTGCTCGTCGGAAGGCAGTTCGTCGATGCCTGAATCCAAGCGGAAATACTTCTTCATCACGTCATGAATGGGCTGAATGCGGGCATGCAATTCCTGATAGTCGGTGAGGCTGTCGAGCACACGGTCGGCTTCCCCTTCGGTGATGTATGGATTATAGACGCGCAGACGTTTGATGAACGACTTCTTGGCAAAGATCCGTGGCAGGAACCACTTGGCTTTCGCAGCCCTCCATTCCTCGCGCAACTGATGCCCGTCAGTAGCGAGCAGCGCCTTTGAGTTGTCCTTTAGTAGTTTCTCTTTAATAGTCTTTGCTTCAGCGAGTTGTAGCCGTTCGTTCTTGCATTTTTCCAAGGTGTTCACAGCCTCCTTGAGACGGGCAGTTGTATCGCTTTCACTCCGCAATTCCTCCTGACTGACATGGAATCCTAAGAGGGCATGCTCCGAGGGTTGTCCGATGAGTTTCAAGACGGCAGCCAGACGGGTGTCAAGGAGCTGTTGGATGTCGGGGAGGGTAGAGGCCGTAAGAGCCTTCTTCAGCGTTTCGTTGAGCGTGAAAGGCTTCAACGGTTCGGCATGGATAGCCTCTTCCTGCAGAATGCAGTCGTAGAGCGAGAATCCGTCGGCAGCATCCACGGCATGGAGCGCTTCCAGATAGCCAATCAGCTTTGACCGCTGGGCGTAAAGCTTTTCAGCGGTGGCCTGGTACTCGTTGGGTGTGGCAATATGATTGACGGCCAGCGCCTTCTCCAACTGACTGAGCACGTGGCGCTTCGTCACCTTGTTGGAATGCATCTCCAGACAGAAGGGGTCGAGGCCTATGTTGGCCAGACGGCTCTGCACCACACTCAGGGCAGCCATCTTCTCAGCCACGAAGAGCACCCGCTTTCCCTGGAAGAGCGCGTTGGCAATGAGGTTGGTAATGGTCTGCGACTTACCCGTTCCTGGAGGACCGTAGAGAATGAACGAATGCCCTTCACCGGCTTCCAGCACGGCAGCCATCTGCGAAGAGTCGGCAGCCACCGGCAACGCCAGCATCTCAGGTCGCAGCGCCTTGTCCTTTTCGCGGAGGGAAGTGTTCAGCGGAGCAGTCTGCCAGGTGAGCCTCCGTTCCACCAGACTCTCCACTATGGGGCTTTCTTTCAGTTCCTTGCGATGGTTGTGCACATCGTTCCACATCAGATATTTGCTGAACGAGAAGACGCCGAGGATGCACTCTTCCTCCACGTCCCACCGCTTCTGCTCCTTCAGGGCCTCACGGATGATGGTGAAGATGAGTCTCACGTCCACTCCATGGTCATCGGCAGGCAGCTGTCGGAGTTCGGGGATATTGATCTCATAGTTCTGCCGGAGGAATTCCATCAGCGTCACGTTGAGCATAATCTCCTCGTCGCGGGTGCGGATGTAGTAGCCGCCTTTCTTATACACCATCTCCACGGGCAGCATCAGCACCGGCGCATAGTGGGGCTTCTCGCTTTGTTCGGTCTCATACCAGCGCAGCGTTCCGATGGTCAAGAAGAGCGAGTTGGCACCCGTCTCCTCAATCGAGTTGCGGGCCGTTCGGTAGATATTCTTGAGCACACTTTTCGTCTCCGTTTCCGAGAGATAGGTGTGCAGCTGATGATGACTGATGTCGGTGCTCACCAGTTCGCGGATGGGTTCGGCAAGTCTGGAGCGGATAAGCCGTCCCCCTTCGTCGTTGGTCTTGAAGTCCACGTCGGGCCGTTCCACGATGTGGTATTCCTCACCGTCCTGCAGATGGTCCTCGATTTGGTCTACGTCGAGAGAAATCAGTTGTATGGCCCTCTGGCGGAGGTAGAGGTTGAGCATGTTGTTGCGCAGCGAGAAGTCGAGCAGCTTCCGCTCCCAGATGTCCATGCGTGAAAGTTCCTGCTGCGTGTTGATCACCTTCGTCAGGTCGTAACGCGAGTGCTCGGTGAGATGCAGGTCGATGCTGTCGTGAGCCACGCCGTCAGACTGTATCTCCCATTGACCGTCCTTCAGGATTCTCGCAGGCAAGGGCAGGAATCGCTCCAGACGGCAGCGGCGCACGTCGATAAACATGCGGAAGTTCTCCGTCACCGCCAGATGCTGCTCAGCTGTCAGGCGTGCCTGTTCAAGCGAAGTGTCCTCCGCGGCAATGCCCGTTGTTTCGATGACCATGATTTCCTCAATGCCCTTCGAGCATTTCTTCTCGATGAAGGCCGCATCGTCGAGCGTACTGTAGCGGCAGCTGTCGTTCACCAGCCAGATGCCGAGATAAGCATGACCGCTCTCCACAATGATGCCGCTGTTGATGCCCACCCCCTCGAGCACACTGGCAAAGAGCAGGCTCAGCTCGATGCAGTTGGCAAGTTTCGTGGCCAGCACCTGGTCGGGTAGGGTGATGCGCTGTCCTATCTGTTCATAGCTGACGGGCAGACTGCGATAGACGATTCCCTCAGCGTGCAGGGCCGCATAGATGGCTGCCACCTGACGCATCACCTCGTTGGGATTACCCGACTGATACTCCGTGAACGATGAAGAGCCGGAGATTTCCTTCAGATGGCGGGCAGCCTTTACGATAAGCTGACTGACGGCGGGCGTATTGGGCGTAATGAAGGAAACCAGCGACTGCGGCAGTACCGTGGTGCCCAGCCATTGGTCGTAGGGCATCAGATCGATGGGGAATTCCTCACGTATCAGTTCCCGTCGGGTTTCTTCCGAAGTGGCATGCACCGTCACCGTTATCGTGAAAGAAGAGTGTACGCCTTCCGTGAGGGCGGCCATCTTGTCGTCGTCGGGTTTTATCTCAAAGTTCTTGATACGTATGCTGCGGTTAGGGACAAGCGTAGTCATCACGGGCGTACGGAATTCAGTTATGAACTCACCTTGGCAGCAGATCATCACGTCCTGCAGATCTTCCGTTTTTGTGGTACTGTCGGGAGTCCATCTGATTTCGAGGCTCTTGCAGAGGTCGATACCATTATACACAAGTGCATAATTGGCAACTTTCAGGTAGTCAGTCTTTATTTTCAGCATGTTTTCAATAATTGTTATGCAAATATACAAATTTTTGCCGTAAATCATCAAAGATAAGCGAAAAAATCATGCAAAACCTTTCTGGATTTCTAAGGGCAAAAACAAATTCGCGATGAACGAGGTAAGGTTTTGAAAAACCAAAAATAAATGCGTAAAAATTGGAGATTTCATGTATCATAGATGTGAATCCAAAATTGGATTGACATAAAACCTGAGTCGCGTTTTGCGACAGTGGTTTCATGTATTATTGACATGAATCCTAAATCGGATGGGTCGCATGAGGGAGTATAAGGGTTTAAGCGTTGCTTTGCAACTGTTTAAGCGCCTTCGGCTGTTTAAGCGCTTCGCTGTTTAAAGCAGTAGCCTACCCCTGGCCCCCATCCCTGAAGGAAAGGGGATTTTAACCATGACAAATGACTATGAAGATGCCCATAAACAAAGGGATTCAGGAAAAGACATAGAACCAAAAAGGGAAAAATCGGAAGATTTAAGAAAGTGTCGTCAAATTAACTACACTCTTGATAAAGAATAGTGTTACAAGGGGGAAACGAAAAATTCATAAACGCACAAACGCACAAAATTTGTTTTGGAGAAGGCGTTTGAGCGTTTTTCTCACAATTTGTTAACAAAAATTGTATATATATATTTATATATATATAAATATATATATACTTAGTTTAGTCAATTTTGAATTTTGTGCGTTTATGCATTTGTGCGTTTTTTGAAATCCCCTTTATCTATGGGCTTTCCAGCGTTTAGGGGGTTCATTAGAAGAGCCGACCCTGCATTTTTGCAAAATTGGGTCTATGAATAAATGTTAAATGAATTTATGTGGAACATGTTTTTATGTACACAAAGACACAGAGGTTTTTCATAGCTGCTGGCTAACCACCCCTTACCCATGACAAAGCTGGCCTAACCACCCCTTACCCCTCCTTCGAAAGGAGGGGACCAATCCCTTCCAACTCCCCAAACTCCCCTCCTTTTGAAGGAGGGGTAAGGGGTGGTTAAGCAAGCTGTCGGAAGTGTTTCTTTCAATGCCGTGGAAGCCTTGTTAAAATGGCAAAGAAACACGGTCCCTTTGGCATTCTTACAGCGCTTCATTGGCATTCTTGCAAGATTTCCATGCCATTTAATCAGCCGAGAGCCCTCATAAGTGCATCTAACTGCTCGTAACTGCACCTAAGTGTATCATAAGTGCACCTAAGTGTATCATAACTGGTATTTGTATCACCAAATAGTATTATCTTTGCAATGTAAAAAGTGAAGAGTGAAGTACGAAAAGTGAAGAGTGAAGAGTGAAGAATCTCATGGCGCCAAAAATTCCTAGCTCGTAACTCGTAACTCTTAAACAGCCACGAAGGACGAAAGACGAAAAACGAAGGACGAAAGACGAAAAACGAAGGACGAAAAAGTCATAGTCCTTTAAACAGCCACGAAAGTGGCGCTTAAACAGTCCGAAGGACGCTTAAACAGTTGCGAAGCAACACTTAACCCCTTATAAGGTCATCATCGAATTATTAAGGTTATGGTTCATGGAGAAATATTAATGATAAATTGGTTGTGGTAGATTGGTTATCTTGAGATTTTTGATTATTTTTGCAACATCTTAAAATATGATTAAAATGAAAATATTAAAGGGTGAGTTTGACAAGAAGCTGGAATTGCAGGTAGCTCCAAGCATCAAGGCGGGATTCCCCAGTCCTGCCGATGATTATCTGCATGACAGTCTTGACTTTAACCGAGACTTGATCAGGCATCCGGAAGCTACTTTCTATGGCAGGGTTGACGGGGATTCAATGATAGAGGTTGGAATCTGTAATGGTGATATTGCCGTGATAGACCGCTCTGTAGAAGCTCATGACGGTGACATTGTGGTCGCCTTCGTTAATGAAGAGTTTACCATCAAGTTTCTTGATTTGTCACACAAGAAAGACGGGTATATCGAGTTGAGACCTGCCAACAAGGATTTCAAGCCAATCCGAATTGATGCGGATGATAACTTCGAGGTGTGGGGTGTCGTTGTGTGGACGATTAAGAATTGGTATAAGTAACTGAAAGTATGACACAATAATCTGCATTATAAAACGAAAACATACCGTTTTCTTCTTCATTGTCATCAATTATTATTATTTTTGCACAGAGAAAGACGATATGCTGCTTTTGTAAACTATTCAAACAATAAACATAGATTTATGAAAAGACTAATCATTTTGACTGTCCTCGCGACAGTAACAATGGGGCTCTTTGCTCAAAAGACGATGACCGCTCCTGCTGGTGGAAAGGCTATCAGCGATGAATTGATTGGTATCTTCTTTGAAGATATCAGTAGCGCAGCCGATGGTGGTCTGTATGCAGAACTGGTACAGAACGGCTCTTTCGAGTACAGTCCGTCCGACCGTGATGGTTGGGGCCCGGGAACTGCATGGCGTACAATCCGTCCTGGACACTCTTTGGGTTACATGGAGCCTCGTATGGATAATGGCATCCATCCGAACAATCCTACTTACATGCGACTCCATGTGGAGCGTGTCAAAGAGTATTACGACTATCGTGGATGGAAAGGCTTTGGAATTCAGAACGATGGCTTCGACGGCATCGTGGTGAAGGAAGGTGCAAAATACCAATTTTCGGCCTTCTTCAGAAACTTCGGTGAGGGTAAGCAGGTGCGGGTGGCTCTGATTGAGCAGCAACGGCAGCAAGGTTTTAGACCAGCTGATCCCAAGGTGTTGGCAGATACCACATTTGTCGTGAATTCAACATCATGGAAGAAATACGAAATGGAACTCGCATCTGCTGCTGACAGTAAGAACGCTGTCTTGCAGATTCTCGTGCTGAATCCCGGATCATTGGATATCGACATGGTGTCGCTGATGCCGCAGGATACCTATAAGGGTCATGGCATGCGGAAAGATCTGGCTCAGGCTTTGGCCGACCTCCATCCGAAGTTCATGCGCTTCCCCGGTGGATGTGTGGTACACGGTGGTGGTGACGGATTCTGGAATACCTATCGCTGGAAGACCACTGTAGGACCGAAAGAGCAGCGCAAAGGTTTGAAGAACACATGGGGCTATCATCAGTCTATGGGATTGGGTTACTATGAGTACTTCCAGTTCTGTGAGGATCTGAATATGGAACCCTTACCGATCCTGCCTTGTGGAGTAAGTTGTCAGGGTACAAATGGCGGTTGGGGCATGAGAGACCAGGCGCAAGATGTGGTTCCGATGAGTGAAATGGACGAGTGGGTAAACGAGGCTCTCGACTTGATCGAGTGGGCTAATGGCGATGTGAATACGAAATGGGGACGAGTCCGCGCAGAGGCCGGTCATCCGAAACCTTTCGGACTGAAGTACCTCGGATTGGGTAACGAGGAGCGTATCTCTCCGGAGTTTATTGAACGGTTCAAATATATGTATGAAAGGGTGACGAAAGCACATCCTGAAATTGTTATCGTGGGTACTGCCGGTCCTGGCTCGCATCCTGGCAATCGTGATTACGAGGCTGGCTGGAAACTGGCAGACGAACTGGGAGTGCCTATCCTTGATGAGCATTACTATGAGCCGAGAAACTATTTCCTGGATTCACGTCAGTATGACAAATACCCTCGTGATCGTAAGACGAAGGTATATCTGGGTGAGTATGCTGCCAAGGACAAGAAACTGATTGATGCATTGGCAGAGGGCTTGTATCTTCTCCATGTTGAGCGCAACGGTGACGTGGTGGCCATGACCAGTTATGCACCACTGTTTGCCAGGAAGAATGCCACGAACTGGAATCCTGATTTGATCTACTTTGACAATGAACGACCGTTCCTGACTTGCAGTTATTATGTACAGCAATTCTTCGGAGAGAGCAGTGGACAGTATTATTATGGTGACTGTGTGACCTTTGAGGGTGATGCTGCAGGTGTTCAGCAACCTGTTGAGAAAGCGTTGTACGGACAGTCGGTTGTACTCAATACCAAGACGCGTCAACTCTTCGTGAAGATCTGTAATGCCAGTGCTGAAGCCAAGAAAGCAAAGGTTGACCTCAGTCGTTTCAAGGGTATGAAGAAGATGATGAAGAAGACCGTCCTGACAGGACAGCCTGAAGATGAGAATAACTACGAGCAGCAGCCGATCGCTCCAAAGAGTGAGACTATAAAGGCGCAGAAGAAGATGACACTCGATATCGCCCCATACTCCTTCGTCATGCTGCAGATAACATTGTAGCCTTTCGTTGGTTGAGAAAAGGGTTCCTAACGGACATGATGGTAATTGTCGGGAAAAACGTACCTTTGCAGTAAAATTAATGGAAAAATGAATTCTATGAAACAGATCGTTTTGTCATTTGTATTAACAGTCTTGTTTCTGTGCTCGTGCGGTTCAAATGGCTCACAAAGGCCGATAACGGCTGAAATGGCCTATGAAGGAGTGAACAACTATTGCCATAGCGCGTTTGACTGGAGTATAGCCAAAGATAATCCTTCCATCATGTATGTAGCGATGGGGGAGGAGACGGATTCTGCCTATCAGGTGACATTCCGCAGTTATACAGGGGCGTTGACGTATTTCTACGTGGATAAAACAAGTGGCAAAACAAAAATGGTGGAGTATGTTCCTGGTCTTGATATCAAGAGCGAAGCTGGAACCATTGATTTGTTCGATTATATGAAGTGAGTTTTTAAGGTTTTGATCGATGCCCACGGGGAACGTGTGGGGAAATAGTCGGCGGCGTTAACATGAACATAAAAGGCTCCCAAGCTCTTGTTGCTTGGAAGCCTTTTATTATTTATGGAAAACGGAGATTCTTAATTTCTTAGTTTCTTAACGAATTGGTTTCGGCGTTGCCTATTCACTTAAGCCGATGTAGAAAAGGTTGATGGAGTCGCCCTTCGTGATTTCGTGACTGCCGGCAGCCAAATCTACATTTACCGTGGCGTTATTGTCGGTGGTGTATGCCGTGCCGTCCACTTTCACCCGTTTACCTACTTCCGTAGAGGCGAAGACGAGGGTGAGCTTCATGGCCTTGTCGATGGTGAACTTGATGCTGGTGGCGGTTTCCATCTTCAGACAGTCGGAAAGCGTTTGTCCGTTGACGACGGCCGTTCCCTTGCTGTTGCTGTAACTTCCGCTGATGGTGAAGTAAGAGCTTGAGGGTGCTTTGCCGGTGAAAACGCATTCTACGGCTGCTGAGATGGTGGTGCCACCTTGTTCGCCACCTCCTTGTTCACCTCCTTGTTCACCGCCGCCCTGTTCACCGCCGCCTGCTTGCTCATTGCCGAAGAAGCCGACGAGCGAAGTCTTGTAATTATCGAGCAATGAGCCGAGATCGGTGTCGTATTCGGAATCGGTTTCGTCACTGCCTACATTATCGCTGAAGGTGTAGGTGAAGTCGCCATGGTTCAAACGGCCTGCACCATAATAGCCGGTCACGATGGCGGGCACATCCTCGGCGGCATCGGGCGTGTAGGCATAGATCTGACTGGGATTGGTGTCGAAGTTGTTATAACTGTGGCCACCCGCCTTCGTCACTTCCGATGAAGGCACCTGCTGGTCGCGGCTGTCGGTCTCGTAGGCATCATAGCCGCTGGAGGCAGGATTGTTCTGCGTGTAATACTTAAAGTTCTTGGCCGAACGGTCGAAGTAGTTGCCGTAGGCCTTGATCATGCCACCCTCTTCGCCGGAGAAGGTTCCGCTGCCCTGTGCGTCGGTTCCCTGGAGGGAAGAGAGGATAGGCTTCTTGGTCTTCAGGAAGTAGTTGTTTTCCACGAAGACGCTGGCTCCTGTGGTAGCGCCAACACCATACTTGGCCACATTGTCGAAGTAGTTGTTCCACACGTGAACGCTCATGGTGCGAACGCGGGGATGACGGGAGTCGGAGTGGTCGAACCAGTTGTGGTGGTAGCTGATGAAGTTGGGACCACTCTCGCCCTTCATACCGAACATGTTGGACTTGCCGGTATCCCAGTGGCGGCAGTAGCTCACGGTGACGTATTTGGAGTCGGATTTCACGTCGATGGCACCGTCGCCCTTCACGTGGTCGCCGCTTCCTTGTTTGCCATAGAATACGTCAATGTTATGAATCCAGATGTTCGAGTTGTCGGTGTCGAGTGAAAGGCCGTCGTCCATGCATCGTATGATGCCCAGGTTGCGGAACTCCACGTTCTTGGAATTGCGCACGAGGAAGCCGAATCCCTTGATGGTGGCATCGTCGCCGATACCCTCAAAGGTCATGTTCAGTTCGCTGTCGGCCCTTCTGCCTTTCACCTGTATGCCTTCTTCCTTGCTTCCGGTGGCATCGAGGTCGTCTTTTGAAATCAATCCGATGAAACGGAAGGCAATAGGCGTGGTGTCGCCGCCTTTCTCATAGCCTGCGATGATAGCCTGAAGACCTACGCAGGGGTTGGTCTCGGCTCCTGCTACGTTGGTGCTGATGGTCTTTGCCGTGTTCTTGGTGACGTAGAACACCTTGGCACCAGGCTTCAACTGTCCGTTATCGTCGTAGGCACCCACACCGCTATTGTTGAAGTGGGCATAGCCTGTGCGGTCGTAATTTCTGACGCTGATGGCGGAAGCCGTGTTGGCATTGGCTTCGCTGCCTTCGGCGGCATCTCCAAGGACGGGCACCACCTTCAGCTCATAGTTGCTGGCAGCCACGAGTCCCACGGCATCAGCGCGTCCGTAAGTGCCATAGTTGCGCACCAGCGGGTCGTCGAGTTTCGTCCAGTCGGTATATTGTCCACCTTTAATATAAACCATGTAGGAGGTGGCCCCGCTGAAGAGTTCCCATTTCACGTAAGCCGACTCCTGCCAGCCTTGGACTTCGAGGATTTTCACCTTGCCGTCGGTATTCTCGTACTGACCTTCGGCGCCTGTCTCCACCTTCTTGCGGAATGACATCTTCTGCACGCTGCCGTAATAGATGTCCTCGCTGCCCGTGCTGGAGACGACGTTGATTTGATTGGTTGCGTCGTTGATGTTGATGCTGGCAACCGATTCGGTGTTGTAATACTTCACATCACCGCTGTTGAGCGTGAAAACAGCCTGATTGACATTGGTGTTGATAGGCACGGCATTGTTGATGACATCGCTGGAGCCGGAGGGCGTTTCACCGCCGCTACCGCCCGTGGACGTGATGGTGATGGAAAACAGGTTGATGCCGCCCACCTTTGTGGTGAACGAGATGGCTCCGTCGCTGACCACCGTGGCTTCGTTCGTGATTTGTTCGTCGGCATTGTGTGTGGCAAAACCGCTGACCACATTCAGGTTCGTCGTGGCTTCCAGATAACGGTCCGTACCCGCATTGTTTCCGATGCGTGAAACCACCTTGATGGTCTGGCCTTGCTTCAGATTGGGAATGGTGACAACGATTTCCGAGCCGTTGAGACCCAGACGCTTGTTCTTGCGGTCGATGCGGATTCCATCTTTCTTGCTGACGGTAAAAAGAATACCCTTGGCGAAATCGAGTTCTGTGCCGTTCGCCATGAGGGCTGTATTCTCAAGAGAGGTGACATTGCCGTAGCGGTCCACACTTGCATCTTTTGCCCAGTTCACGGCATCTTTGCCCAGTGCTGCATAGTCAGCATCGCTCACGGAAGTGAAATCCCACGTGGTGTCAGCATTGGCACTCAGAACGCCAAGCAGCGCAATGATTGAAAACAGTATCTTCTTCATGGCTTACTTCTTCACTTTAATGGTTTTACTTGCAGACTTCTTGATGTAAGTGCCGCTCTGAGTGGGAACACCGGGGAGGCGGCGGCCGGAGAGATCGTACCATACGGCGTGCTCATTGAGCACCTGACTGGGCTTGGAAATACCTGTGGCAGCAGAGAAGGTGATGACTACCAGCGAAAGGTCGTCGCCCTCGTAGGTCGTGTTATCCGTGTAATGGAGGATGATCTTGTCGCCATTGAACGTAATATGCTTGACGGTCTTGCCGGCATTTTCCCCGTCAATGGTAACAGTCTGTGTGTCGTCGCCCCATGTCATTAGGGAGCATGAAAGGAGCAGACAAATGGAGAGTAAATGTTTAAGCATATCTATTTATGTTACTAATTTTTGCAAAGATAATCTGATTTCCGATAAGTTCCGCTTTTTTTACTTCTTTTTAATACGTAAACGTTTGCAATCCCATCGGATTTTGTTTACCTTTGTATCCCGATGAAGACAACAAAGACAAACGATCCGATGGGAAGTGCCATCAAAGCGTATTTTGAGAAGGGCAGGGCAGCGAAGCTCCGCGTGTTCTCACCAATGTTTGATGAAGATGAGATTCCCGTGAAGATGCTCTTCCGCAAGGAAAATGAGATGCCGTCGATTGAGCGCAAGGCACTCAGTATGGCAAGGGGACGCACGCTGGACGTGGGGGCAGGAGCCGGATGCCATTCGCTGGTGTTGCAGCAACGGGGAACGGATGTGACGGCCATTGACATTTCGCCCCTGTCCGTAGAAACCATGAAACTCCGAGGGGTGAAGGATGTAAGGCAGCAGGATTTCTTTGAGGTGGATGAGTGTTTTGACACGATTCTGATGCTGATGAATGGAATCGGCATCGTAGGAAGGCTCCAGCGAATGCCGCTTTTCTTCCGTCTGCTTGACCGCATTCTTGCACCCGGTGGTCAGCTGCTGTGCGATTCGTCGGACATCTGCTATGTCTTTGAAAATGAGGATGGTGAGATGTTATTTCCTGAAGGGGACGGATATTATGGTGAACTGACTTATCAGATGCAGTATGATGACGTGAAGGGCGAAACTTTCCCGTGGCTCTATATCGATGATGAGACGCTTCGCGCTTGTGCGGAAGCCTGCGGCTATCAAGTGGAGGTCGTTCAGCAGGGGGAACACTATGATTATTTGGCACGGATAACCAAGAAGAGATGATTGCACAAAAGAAGATATTGTTCCTACACGGCTTTTTTGCCAGCGGCCAATGTGTTCCTGCCTTGGCCTTAAAGGATGCGTTCAAGGGTAGGGCAGATGTACTGACTCCTGATTTGTCCATTCATCCCAAAGAGTCATTGAGTCTTATTAAGGAAATATGTGACAAGGAGCATCCAGCTGTGCTTGTCGGTAACAGTTGCGGTTCGTTTTATGCGCAGATGGTAGCTTCTGTTACGGGTAAACCTGCGCTGCTCGGTAATCCGCATTTCAAAATGACTGACTTCTTGAAGACGAGGATAGGGGAGCACCAGTTCAAGTCCCCCCGAAGGGATGGGAATCAGAAGTTTATCATTGACGAAGCTTTGATTGATGAATTTGCCGAATTGGAGAACATTCAGTTTGATGGCTGTAACCTTAGTAACGGCAAAGACCATGTCTGGGGATTGTTTGGCGAACAGGATACGTTGGCTCATTTTGAGCCGCTCTTCCTGGAACATTATAACCATTCGTTCCACTTCCCAGGCGGCCATACCCCGACGGAAGAAGAAGTCCGCACTTGGTATGTGCCGTTGGTTGAGAAGTTGCTCGACTATTCTGACTAACTCTTAGTCAATAAGTCTATTTCAGCTTGTCGTACACCTCATCCGTGACAGGCTCCAGCCATTCGTTGGAGGCTCCTTCCTGCACGTCTTTATGATACGTAAGATGCTGGAACCAAGAGTCTTTGGCGGCTCCGTGCCAATGCTTGGCTTCGGCAGGGATGGCGATGACCGTGCCAGGTGTCATTTCCACGGCTTCCTTTCCCCATTCCTGGTACCAGCCGCGACCAGCGACACAGATGAGCACCTGCACCTGCTTGTGGTGGACGTGCCAGTTGTTGCGGCAGCGGGGCTCGAAAGTGACGTTCATCACACCACCGCCAACATCAGCCAGATAACTCTGACCAATGAAATACTTGCCGTATGGATTGGGTTCGCCCTTGGGCCATTTGCTCTGCAGCGTGTAGCCCTCATTGCCGAGCCAAATGCAAAGTTCATCCACGAGCTGCTGACTGTTGCCCATGTTCACGGCACCTTGTTTGTGGGCAGCAAGTTGAGGGGCAACACCTTCCAAGCCACTCAGGGCTGCTACGGTTACAATCTCGCGATCGGCGGCAGAGAGCTGATTGCCGGCAAAGATATCGCCAAAGAGGTGCGACTTCAGATAGTAGTCGTCCTGCGGACAGAATTCGTAGTTGAACGGACGACCTGAGAGCCGCGTCTGGTTTTTCACGCCCAGTTCGTAAGCTTTCTTGGCATTATCCCATTCGGCAGGGCGCGTCCAAGGCTTGCCCTCCTGCCAGTTGGCTTGCTTGTTTTCCAACACTTTATTCAGCACTCCCAGCGCATTCAGCGAGCGCGGGAAACCCGTGTAGGCATAGAGCTGTGAAAAAGCCTCTTTCAGTTCGTTGATGGTCACTCCGTTGTCGAGTGCCATACGCACTGCTGGTTCCAAACGTTCCAAATTACCCTGTGCCATTAGACAGGCACATGCGGCCAATCCCTTCTGACGCTCCGTCAGCGTCTGACTGCTTATTGTTGTCATAGTCAATAATGCTATTAAAATTGTTATAATTCTTTTCATGTTCATTCTTATCTCTGCTTTTTGAATATCTCTTTCATTGTCTCTGGGTCGAGGGGCTTCATGGTGGGCAGTTTCAGATCCTTCACCATATGGAGCGTACCTTGCTTGTACTTCAAGAAGTGGTCGGTTTTCAGGTGTTGCTGATAAGCCTCCTCCGATGCGTAGATTTCGAGGATGCGAATCTGGCATGAGTCATCGGCACTTTGCATGGGGAACTGACAGATGACACCCGGCTCACGCTCCACACTTAAACGATCCACCTCGTTGGCAAATTCCAGATATTCCTTCAGGTACTGCGGATAAACCTCGATTTCTGCGATACGGACAATCATATTTGTTGCAGGTGGTTCTGACGAGGGTTTTTCACCCGTCAGACCAAACAGCCACTTGGCGTTTTTCCACAGTATCATTTCCTTGAACGGAGCAAGATCAGGTTCCGTCGTCAGGTACTGCTTCATCCTTGCAAGGCTCTGTGTGAGCACCTGCGGGGCAACGTAGGGATAGTCGGAACCATAGAGCAGATGGTCGGGGGTGGTGATGGTGAGCATCATGCGGATGACTTCAGGCGAGTGAGCACCAGCAAGGTCGTAGTAGAGCGTACGGAGGTTTGCCTCCCAGTCGATGTCGCCCACCATCCGATTGGATTGCATCACGGGAGTCAGCGACTTCATGCGCGGTATAGCCAGAGGAAGATAGGCGCCGCAATGGGGAACCACTATCTTGATGTTATTATAGCGAGCTAGTACATTTCGCGAAATCATGTTCGTCACGGCACGGGTAGTCTCCGAGAGATATTCCTGCATGGCCAGTGGCGTCTGGGTCATTACTTCACGGTTGACAGGCTCGGGGCGATGGGGATGCAGGATGATGACTGCCTTACGCTCATTCAAGACTGAGAAGAGTGTATCCAGTTCAGGTGCACCAAGATACTGACCGCCGACATTTGTTGCCAGTTTGATACCATCGGCCTTCAGCACATCGAGTGCATACTTTGCCTCTTCTATAGCTTTCGAGACATCAGACAGGGGTAGGGCAGCACAGAACATGAATCTGCCGGGATGCTCTTTTTTGATGCGGGCAGCAGCTTCATTGGTTTGTCTGACTGTTTGGGCAGACGTCGGCTCTGGAGCTGCCAGCGTCAGCACGGAAGTCTCAACGCCGGCTTCATCCATCCATTTCAGATGATTGTCCACATCGTATTTCGGCAGAGGGAATCCCTCGTCCATCAATCGTCCTTCTTTTTCAAGTGATGACACAAACTCAGGCGTGATGAGGTGGCTATGCACATCCATCACACCCTGAGCAATTGCTGTTGTAGCTAAAGTCATTGAGATAATCGTTATCTTCAATCTCTTCATTTCAGATTCTCTTTGAAGAAATCAGCCAACTTGTCCCAGGGAATCAGATTCTTCGGCTCGCCCTTGCCTACAAGCTCCGTGTAGCCGCCGTCGTAGAGGTCGCAATGGGAGGCTCCGGGGATGATGAGCAGCTGCTTGTTGGCAGGATTGGGATTGGGCTTGCCAATCACGTTGTAGCCCTCAGCCTTGCCATCCACCATATACTTATAGGCAGCCTCACCGAAGTAGCGAGAGTGAGCCTTCTCACCGTGCATCACGAGAACGGCTGAACGGATTTCGTTGATGTAGTAGAGGAAACGGCTGTTGGCAAAGGCCTGAGTTCCGATGGTGCGCCAACCGTCGTTTGAGTTGCCGCTGCGCTTATGATAGCCGCGCTCGGTCTTGTAGTAGTCAAAGTAATCTTTGACAAACTGTGGTGCATCGTCGGGTAGGGGATCTACAACTCCACCGGCCATTGCCATCGGATCAGCCAGGCGTTGCTTGGCCATTGCCTCACGGGCAGCATGGCGCGACTCCTCCTTGTCCTCGCTGTCAAAATAGCCATTGCCGCTCACGCGGGTCATGTCATACATGGTGCTTGCAACGGTAGCCTTGATACGGGTGTCGGCAGCGGCAGCGTTCAGCGCAATGCCTCCCCATCCGCAGATGCCGATGATACCAATCTTCTCAGCATCCACGTTGTCCTGCTTGGAAAGGAAATCCACAGCCGCCATGAAGTCCTCGGTATTGATGTCGGGCGAAGCCGTTCTGCGAGGCTCTCCGCTGCTCTCACCGGTAAATGAAGGGTCGAAAGCCAGGGCCACGAAACCGCGCTCAGCCATCCGCATGGCATAGAGTCCGCTCGATTGTTCCTTGGTGGCTCCGAAAGGACCGGAAACGGCCAGGGCCGCCAACTTTCCCTCGGCATCCTTCGGGGTATAAAGGTCGGCTGCCAAAGTCAGTCCGTATTGTGTTTCAAACGTCACTTTCTGGTGGTTCACTTTTTCACTCAGCGGGAATACCTTGTCCCACTCCTGTGTCAGATTCAATGTTGTCATATTCTCTTCTGTTTTCAATTTTTCTTGGTTTGTGCAGGCTGTGAGCAATCCGCCCATCAGTACTGCGGCTAAAATTACTTTCATATTATTTTTGACTATTGGCCTTGATGAGATCAGCTAAGCTGACATTCGGATTACGATATCGTGC
>Ga0256404_1001560_pt1 | contig 54649 bp, 59 predicted proteins | sample RumenRJG_01DNA_FD_185990 | JGI IMG/M metagenome (GOLD analysis project Ga0256404, IMG submission 185990) | Bovine rumen microbial communities from Lethbridge, Alberta, Canada - RJG_01 | ecosystem: Host-associated > Mammals > Digestive system > Stomach > Rumen | place: Canada: Alberta | collected... | reverse complement strand
TGGGCGGTGACGGAAAGATAATCGAAGAGTCACTTACCGTTGGGATAGTGGTTGTAGATGTCATCTCGTATGCATTGAAGGGATTTGTTCTAGGATTCCTTATGAGGAATTACGATGTCAGAAATAATGCTCCGCCGCTTGCAATATCAAACTCTTTCATGATACTGGCAAGTTTGATCAACGGAATGGTCTTTGCGATCCTGAATATTCTTACGGATGCTGTTGCCGGAATGACAGATAAAACATGGCGTCTTAGCTGCATATTAGGTGTCTCACCGGCGCAGGAAACCACGTTCTATACAGTTTTTAATTCGTTTATGTTCCTGGCCGGTGTTCTTCTGACAATATGGTACAGATATTGTTTGCCTGAGAAAGCAGGCGTTGCAGGCAGGATTACATTCGCTCTAAAACTGTCCGCGATAGTGTGGCTTCCAAACGTACTCATAATGGCATTTTTCGGTACATCATTCATAAAGACTTTTGCGTATGGAATTGCCTATGTGATAATGATCATAATATGCACGTTTTTATATGGGTTGGGCAAGAGGAGTAATAGAAGTGAGTTATTTCAGATACAGTGACAGACAAGTATATTACGAAGAGTCAGGTGAAGATATACCGCTTATTCTTTTGCACGGCAACACTTCATGCGGAAAGATGTTTGATCCTATAGTTCCTGCATTAGCCGGGAAATACAGGGTAATCGTGCCTGACTTTCTCGGAAACGGCCGTTCTGACCGTTTGGATAAATGGCCTTCCGATCTGTGGTTTGACTGGGCAAAACAGGTTAAGGCTCTGTGTGATCAGCTTGATCTGCAGAAAGTGAAAATCATCGGCAGTAGCGGTGGTGCGTTGGCAGCGATCAATGCAGCACTTGAATACCCCGAATTGGTTGAATCTGTTATTGCCGACAGTTTTGAAGGGCTTAAGGCTGATCCCGAAATCACGGAACAGATCCGTAATGGACGCGCTCAGGCAAAGACTTATGGCGGCTTTATAGAGTACCTTAAGACACTTCACGGTGATGACTGGGAACAGGTTTTTGATTCAGATACGGATGCTGTGTTAAGGCACGCTGAACAGATTGGAGATTTCTTTCACAAGCCTATAGATGAGCTGAATGTTCCGATGCTTCTGACGGGAAGTCTTGAGGATGATATGTTCCCGAAGGGGCATTGCAAGGTTCTGTTTGATGAGATACGCGTGAAGACTGATATGGCAGAAGTCCATGTTTTTGAGCATGGCGGACATCCTGCAATGCTGAGTAATATGGATGAGTTTATCGGGCTTTGCGGGCAATTCTTTAGCAAGACCTGATTATTCAAGAAATTTAATTATGCTGATAGAATAAACATGACAAACAGTTGTCGTGTTTATTTTGCTATGATCAAATTGGAGCGTGAACAGGATGAAGATAGACAGGCTCATCGGCATATTGTCAGTGCTGCTTCAGGAAGAGACGGTAACAGCGCCGGAACTCGCTGAGCGGTTTGAAGTGTCCAGAAGGACCATCAACCGTGACATAGATGATCTGCTGTATGCGGGGATACCGATTCGCACAACGCAGGGCGTTGGCGGAGGGATCAGCATTGCAGACGGATATAAGGTGGACAGGACTATACTGACATCAAAGGATATGCAGATGATCCTTGCAGGTCTGAGGAGTCTCGACAGCATCAGCGGAAGCGGTTATTACGGTCAGCTAATGGAGAAGTTACAGGTCGGTTCATCTGATTTTGTCAGTGGCAGAGATTCTATCCTGATCGATCTGTCTTCGTGGTATAAGGAATCTCTTGCACCGAAGATAGAAACCATACAGGATGCTATAGCGAACAGACATCTGATCACGTTTACTTACTATGGACCAAAAGGAGAAAGCAAAAGAAAGATAGAACCTTATTATGTAGTGTTCAAATGGTCGAGCTGGTATGTCTGGGGCCGGTGCCTTGCCAGAAAGGATTTCAGGCTTTTCAAGCTTAACCGTATGGATAAAGTAAAAGAAACAAAAACAGAGTTTGTCGCCAGAAGCGTTCCCGTGCCGGACTTGTCGACAGAAAGGATATTTCCGGGAGGTATTAGGGTTAAGGCTCTTTTCGCTCCTGAAGTAAAATGGAGACTTGTAGAGGAGTTCGGACCGGAGTGTTTCAATGAAACGAAGGACGGAAATCTGCTTTTCGAGAGGGAATATACGAATGAGGATAATCTGATATCTTGGATACTTACTTTCGGAGACAAGGCCGAGATCCTCGAACCTGAAGATATGAGGGAGAAGTTTATAACCACTCTCAAAAACATTCAAACCAAATATAAAGGAGAATAATCAGATGGAAAATAAAAATGAATTAATCAGCTGCTGCGGTTCTGATTGCAGCAAGTGTTACTGCTACGGCAAGATGTGCCAAGGATGCAATGCTTTGTGCGGTAAAGTGTTTCACGCGCCTGAAGGAAAGGCTTGCCCGATCTACGAGTGCTGCAGAAATGAGAAAGGCTATAAGTCTTGCGGTGAGTGCAGTGAACTGCCCTGTGCACTCATTCTTGGCACAAGAGATCCAAGCATGTCTGAAGAAGAGTTCATGAAGAATGTTGACGAGAGAGTCAAGAGACTTCGGGGCTGATATCTATGGCTTTTGATTTCAAGAAAGAATACAAAGAATTCTATTTTCCGAATAATAAGCCTGAGATCGTAAGTGTTCCTCCGGCAAATTATATTGCTGTAAGGGGCAGCGGTGATCCGAATGAAGAGGGCGGAGCTTATCAAAAAGCCGTCGGCATCCTGTATGCGGTCGCATATACACTGAAGATGAGCTATAAGACAGACTACAGGATCAAGGGTTTCTATGAGTATGTTGTGCCTCCGCTGGAAGGATTTTGGTGGCAGGATGGGATCGACGGAGTGAATTATGCAGACAAATCGGCGTTTAACTGGATTTCTGTTATCCGATTGCCTGATTTTGTGACAAGGGAAGATTTTGATTGGGCGGTAAGGATGGCCGGAACAAAGAAGAAAAAAGATTGTTCTTCAGCTGAATTTCTTACTGTCGAAGAGGGGCTCTGTGTTCAGATGATGCATACCGGTTCTTATGATGATGAGCCTGCTTCTGTTGCTCTGATGAATGAATATCTGGAGCACAACGGTTATGAAAACGATCTTAATGCTGAAAGACTTCACCATGAGATATATCTGTCAGATCCCCGTAAGTGTTCACCAGACAAGATGAAAACAGTTATCAGGCATCCGGTAAAAAAGCTATAATTTACTGTAATAGTCTGATGTTGGAGAAAAGGTAAACCGCATAGTCCGGAAGATAAACAGCATAATAAATCAAGGGGAGTGTAAAAATGGCATCGAGTAAAGATTATTTGGATTTTATTTTAGAACAGCTCTCAGAGCTGGATGATATAACATACAGGGCGATGATGGGAGAATACATCATCTATTATCGTGGAAAAGTTGTCGGTGGCATTTATGATGACCGTTTTCTTGTGAAGCCTGTAAAGTCTGCTGTGAAAATGATGCCGGAAGCCAGTCTGGAACTTCCATACGAGGGAGCGAAGGAGATGCTCCTTGTCGATAATGTTGAGAACAAAGAGTTTCTTCGCAATCTGTTAGAAGCTATGTATGAAGAACTACCTGTGCCGAAGAAAAAGAAGTGAGCTATAGTAAGGAAAATCGGAATTTAATATGGGAAAGGAATGTGTCATGAATATAAGGATAGCGGAAGAAAAAGATTTTAATGATGTAAAAAAAATCACCCGGGAAACGATAATGGAAATCTATCCCAAGTACTATCCACATGGCGCTGTGCGCTTCTTTGCAGAGCACCATTCTGATGAAAACATCATGAGGGATATCAGGGCCGGAATCGTATATCTGCTCATAAGCGACGAAGGAATCCCGGCGGGTACGGTTACTCTTACAAACAATGAGATTGACAGACTCTTTGTCCTGCCATCGTTCCAACGCAGGGGATATGGAAAGTCGCTCATGGATATGGCAGAAGAAAAAATATCTTCTGCTTATGATGTAATCGTTCTTCATGCATCACTTCCTGCAAAGAGTATCTATCTGAAACGAGGTTATCATGAGATTGATTATATTAAAATAGACACAGGACACGGAGACTATCTTTGCGCCGATGTTATGGAAAAGAAAGTAGAAGGGGATAATGAATGATTCTATTGGTAGTTGATACTCAAAAAGGTTGTTTTGACGAGAGGCTGTATGCATTCGAAACTGTAAGGAATAATATCAAACAGCTGATTACCATCGCACGAGAGAATAATGTTGAGGTTGTTTATGTTCAACATGATGACGGCCCGGGCACAGAGCTTGATAAGACTGCGGACAACTATGAGATATATGAGGAATTTGCGCCGAGAGAAGATGAAAGGCGATTTGAGAAGAATGTAAACAGTGCGTTTCATCCCATGACCGGATTGACGGAATACCTTAAGTCCAAGGATGAAAAGGATATTATAACGATAGGTGTATCAACAGATTATTGTATGGATGCAACGATTAAAAGCGGATTTGAGAAGGGATTCAATATGCTTGTTCCGTCCTACACAAACTCAACATATGACAATCCATACTTTGATAAGGAAACCGCTTATAAGTACTATAATGAATTTATGTGGGGAAGGCGCTATGCAAAGATTATAACCGTTGAACAGGCGGTTGAACTTTTGCAAGGCTAAGTGGTCGACTAAATCACGAATATAATTAACTAAGAAGCCTGCGAAAATGACTCGCAGGCTTCAATAATTTCAGGTTATTTTATAGAGGAAGATCATCGATGCACATGTAATAGACACCTAGTCTCTTGATCCGATCCTTTACATCATGCTTGATGCGGGTAACCTCATAAGGCTTCCTTTTTAGCTTAGCTAAGAGCAGAGCCAGTGTTCCGCCCCAAACAATTGTCATAACATTAGCCGTTGCCATAAAGTTCAATCATTTCCTTTATGGTTGCATCACTATAAAACTTGAGGTCTTCTTCAAATTTTTTCTCGTATTCTTTCCTAGCAAGAACAGAATAGGAATCCTTCTTTCGTGTGTAGTTAAGCCAATCGTTAACCATATCACAGACAGTATGCATGCCGCCCATCCTAGTATAGTATGTGATTTTTAGAGTAGATCCAGTGTATTTAATCTCTGGGAACCCGGAAATACCTAAATTGTAAAAGTGATCTTTTTCGTACAATAAATATGCGAAATCAGAGGAAAAAGAGTCAGAATCTAATAGTTTATCTGCATCGAAGATAAAGCCGTATATTCCTGCATCTGTGACTTCAACTACATCATGAAGAAGTTCAGGAGGTATCTTGCAGAATATCTTGATAAGATCTGATACTGTCTCACAGTGCTTAGTCTTAGCTTTTGCAAGTCTTTTAAGCTCTTCGTCATAGAGTTCTCTAATGTTTTGCAGAATGCTTTTTTCAAAATCTGTCTCATGGCTCGAGAATCTGCCTCTCCAGCTCTTGTATTCGAGCACACGCGGATCTTTATTATCTGAATACTTGTCCAAAGAGAAGACCTGACGCTTGTCATACCAATAATTCAGATATGTGTTGAGGATGTTATTACGCATATCATCATCATCAATGATAATTGCAGTCTTGCCGCCTATTCTCTCAATATCAATTGTGTGTTTATCCTCTAGCTCGAAGAGAATGTGCATTATATCGGTTGCGTTCTGGACATTTATATCAGACAGAGCTTCCACATCAACATCTAACGAATCAGCAATATTCTTGAGAAGATCCGCCTTTGGTGTGCGCACATCATTCTCATATTGCCTAATTCTGTCTGCCTGAAGTCCCAATTTATCGCCTAATTCAGCCTGCGTATATCCTCGAAGAAGTCTAAAGTACCTAATTTTTTCTCCAATTGTCATATGCAATACACCTCCGTAAGTGCATTTTAACATAGAACTTGCGGAATTGTAAGACAAAAAATATTAAAAAGTGCAAAAATGTACTTGCAAAACAGAATTGACTATTGTATAGTTATAAAGTACACATCTGTCCTTGCATAGAAAAAGCGAGGACAGGAAGGTACGGCTATCAGCCGTATCGGTACACCGAACCTTGACAACTTAATAAAAAGACTGAAAAGTACAAAACTTGTATCGGCGTTAAAATACCAAGCCAAGTTGATCCCGACCGCGCGATGACCTTCCGAAAGGAAGAGAGCGATAAAGGGGATGGATCAGAATCGGGGTTGCCCCCCGAGGGAGGCGATGACAGATACAAAGTCAGGAAAACTTCTGTGAAGAGCAGCCGGGGTGTATCAACTCAAGGGGGTGAAAGTCCCATGATCTCGTAGCCAGCAATGCGAGAGCTTTCCAGTCTCAAAGCAAAAACAAAAAACAAATTTCCAGGGGGGAGTCTGTCCTCTCTCAGGGAAAAACAAATTGGGTGAGGGGGGAAGTCTACCCTCACCCAAAGCAAATCTTAAAGAAACGAGGTAAAGAAAAATGGCAGAAAACAACAACACAATGTTTATTGGAGTAGCTCAGATCCAGAGAGACTGGGGTATTTCCAGATCAAAGGCGTATCAGATCATCAAGGATCTCAACGCAGAACTAAAGAAGAAGAATCCCGGTGCTCTTGTGGTATCAGGTAGAGTTAATCGCTTCTGGTATGAAGAGGCTTGCCTTCAGAGAGGTAGTTCGAACAATGGCAGCTTATGAGAAGAACACGGGAAAAATAAAAGCCTCTCAAAAGAGAGGCAAATACGCACGTAAATGCACGTATGTTAACTTAAGCAACCTAATTGTACTGCTTTTCTGCGTATTAATCAATCAAAAACACAGGAGGCATTATGGAAAGTAAGAATTCTTTCGTGATATACACGTCATGGAGGAGCTTCTTTGAATTGCTGGAAGAACCGGAACTGATCAAGGAGCTTCTCTATACCATGTTTGATATTGCTGAAGGTAAGGAAACTGCAGTAACAAACAATAGGGTCAAATCAGCCTTGAAAGCAATCGAGCCGAAAATGAGAGAGGATCTTGAAGCATATGAGGCCAGATGCGAGAAGAACAGAAAAGCAGCTCAGAAGAGGTGGGGTAATCCATCTGATATGCATTCGCATGCAGATGCAATGCAACAGGATGGTGATACTGATACTGATTCTGATACTGATACTGAGTCTGATAATGATACTGATATTGATATGTCTGTCATGTCAGGGCAGGAAGTGCCGACCGTAGCTGAGGTTGTTGAAGCTTCTCAGAATCGAAAAGTGCCTATATCGGAAGAGGAAGCCAAAGCTTTTCTTGATCACTACTACAGAGATCTTAATGGCCAGATCAACGGTGAACCCATAAGGAACTGGAGAAAACTGCTCAAATCATGGGACAACCATACACTTGTAGCACCTGAAACAGTTATGGGAACCGGTTATGAAGGGTACCAGAACGTCTATTGCAGATTGCCCGTTGAAGTCCAGAGAGCTGTTGATAAAGATCAGGAACAGTTTGGCGGAATGCTGACCAGGGCAACTGCAAGAAGAGTCACGGAACTTAGAAGGGCGGTGTGATATGGCAGTATTTAAAGACATAGGCAGCGTTTATAAAGGTAAAAAGTGGAGAGTTCTCTGTTACTACACTGACTGGCGAGGACAGCGTGTACGCCACGAGAAACGCGGTTTTGAGACAAGACACGATGCGCTTGAGTATGAGCGTACCTTTTTAGCCAAGCAGACGAAGGATATCAATATGGCATTTAACTCCTTTGTTGATATCTATCTCAGAGATGTGGAGCCGCAGCTTAAGAAGAGTACGGTTGCTAATAAGATCCAGATCATCGATAAGCACATCAGACCATACTTCAAGGAACTGTCTTTATCAGAGATCACATCAACTCATATCCTTCAGTGGCAGAATGAACTTCTGACACAGAGGGATGATGACGGTAAGGGATATTCTCCGACTTATCTCAGAACAATCAACAATCAGCTGACAGCTATATTCAATCATGCAGTCAACTACTATGACCTTCCCAAGAACCCTTGTAAAGCGTTTAAGAAGATCGGAAAGAAGAGTAGTAGAGAAATGCTCTTCTGGACGAAGGAAGAGTATCTGAAGTTTTCTGAGGCGATCCAGGACAAGCCGATATCGTATTATGCTTTTCAGGTTCTTTATTGGACCGGTATCAGATGCGGCGAGCTTCTAGCTCTCACGAAGAAGGATTTCGATCTTGAGAAGCGCACTTTGAGGATCAACAAGACTTATCAGGTCGTAAACGGTGAAGAGATGATAACGGACCCTAAGACCGAGAAGAGTAACCGCACGATCGATCTTCCGAGATTCCTGTGTGACGAGATGCAGGACTACTTTGATTCGATCTACGGACTTGATGACGATAGCCGTGTATTCCCGGTATCAAAACACTATCTCCATCACGAGATGGAAAGAGGAACGAAGAAGACCGGCGTTAAGAAGATCAGGATCCACGACCTCAGACACTCCAGCTGCGCACTTCTGATCCATCTCGGATATTCTCCCGTTCAGATCGCAGAAAGACTCGGTCACGAGAGTGCCGTGATCACACAACGGTATGCGCACCTTTATCCTTCCGTACAGAAGGAAATGGCAAACCGGTTGGATGATGAATTCAAGGCGGAGGATAACTGATCATGGGAAAGATTTACGGAAAAACGAAGGTTACTCCAAAACCCAAGAAGAAAAAGAACGAGCACAACCGGCTCCGCGATATCATCGTAAACTTTCGGGTATCACCGAAAGAGAAGTCCGTCATCGATGCGAGGATCGCTACAACTGGTATGACCAAACAGGATTACTACCGTCAGTCGTGTATGTTTCAGAAGATACTCGTAAGAGGAAACATCCGCACGTTTGCAGCGATCAGAACAACGGTCAGGGAACTTTCAGAGAAGATCGATATGAATCCTGATCTGACAGCACTCGATCCGGCAGATGCGGAACGTCTGAAAACGATACTGGAGATCCTAAACTATCTGTATTGATAGTAATCACTTTGGAGAGGCTCGGGAATTGATCCCGGGCCTTTTCTAATTCCCAAAAACAAAATCTATTTCAACGAAAGGAAAACAAAACTATGTCACAAAAATCATTTGATGAACGTATAGCAGAACTTCAGAAGAGACAGGAACAGCTCAAGGCTCAGGAGAGAGATCTCATCAAGAGACACAATGCAGAGGAACGTAAGAAGAGGACGAGAAGGCTGATCGAGATTGGCGGAATCACGGAGTCTGTTTTAGGCAGACCTCTTACTGACCAGGACAAGGTCCGCTTTCAGTATTTCCTCAAACTCCAGGAGCAGAGAGGCGGTTTCTTTAGCAAAGCCATGAACGAAGACGACGTTGGAGGTGACGCTAATGACTGACTTTCTTGCGACACTTTCCCCATCCCTTAGTTTACTAAGGGCGCACTTATATGTGGGCGGGGCCCACATTACAGTGCGCTCTCCGAGGGGTCTTATGCAGACGGCACCAAAGGGCTTTGCCCTCTTGGAAACCCACAAGGACGCTTCGCTCCTTGACCTAGACCAAGTTTCACTTGGATGGAGTCTTGCAGACGCCATAACAGTCCGCAACAGCATTGATACAGGAGGGCGCGAATCATGTCGATATACCATTGCTCAATAAAAGTCGTGAGTCGCGCAGGTGGCCGTTCTGCTGTTGCCTCCGCCGCATACAGAGCCGGTGAGAAGCTCTATAACGAAGAGACAGGGCTGACCCATGACTTCACACATAAAGGCGGCGTCGTAATGAACGAGGTTATCCTTCCGGACAATGCTCCGAGACGTTATCTCGATCGCGAAGTCTTATGGAACGAAGTGCAGCAGATCGAGAAGCGCTCTGATGCACAGTTCGCACGTGAGGTCGAGGTAGCTCTCCCGAACGAAATGACACGTGATCAACAGATCGAATGTGTCAGGAACTTCATCCGGGACAACTTTGTCAAAGAGGGTATGATCGCAGACTGGGCTCTTCACGATAAAGGAGACGGCAATCCTCATGCACACATCATGCTGACCCTTCGCGGGATCGATGAGCATGAGCAGTGGCTGCAGAAACAGAAGACAGTCTTCGCCAACGGCAGAGATGAAAAAGGCAGGGCGATATATGACCCTACAAAACCTTCCTACGATCCCAAAAGAAAAGAAGAAACTTCCAAGTACCGCATTCCTCAATTGGACAAAGACGGCAAGCAAAAAGTCAGAGTCCGTAAGGGCAAGGGAACGGAATATCTCTGGGAGAAGATCACAGTTCCTGAGAACGATTGGAACGATCACAGCAAGGCAGAAATCTGGAGAGCATCTTGGGCGGAACACTGTAACCGGTATCTTGCAAAAGACAAGCAGATCGATCACAGAAGCTATGCACGGCAGGGGAGAGATCAGGTACCGACAATCCACGAAGGCGTTGTCGCAAGACAGATGGAAGCGGAAGGGAAGACTGCCGACAGATGCCAGATCAACAGAGAGATCCGGGAACGGAACTCTATCAAACAACAGATCCGGGAAATCGCCGGAGAGATCACAAAACTTATAACCGAGAAAGCGAGGTCTATATATGGACGATTTGAAAAACTTAGAAGAGCTCTTGGAGATCCTGAAGGCGCAAGAGCAGATGCAGGACATTCTGGAACGCCAGCAGGCGGAGATCGATTCTCTGCAAGAGCAGCTGGAAGAATCGCTGAAGTTAAACGAGCAGCTGACGACACAGAACAAGCGATTGCAAGAACAGATAAACGAATTATCGAACTTAAAAACATGATCAAGGAGGTAAAGGACAATATCTATGAACGATTTGAAAGACTTAAAGCCAGACGAGCTGCTTACCTTGATGGAGAGTATGCAGGATCAGCTGGAGAAGCAGCATACGCAACTGGAAACGCTGCGCACGGAGAACTACAAAGCACTCAAGACAGTATCGGATCTTTCCTCAGAGAACTCGACGCTAAGGAGCGAGCTTCAGAAGAAAAGCGACACGATAGTATCGCAGAACAAGAAACTGAAAGATCAGAGTCTGGTCGAAGGGGATCGCGTGAGGAGCGAAGAGGCGATGGCAGAAGCCCGGAAAGCCCGAAGCGAAGCGGAACAGATAAGAGCCGACCTCGAAGGGAAAGAGGAGGAGCTCGATAACCGGGAAGCTGAGATTCTGCGACAAGAATCAGAACTGTCCCAAGAGATAGAGAAAGAGGCGGAGATCCTTACTGAGGGTCTCCGTCATGATCTTGAAGCGGAGTTCAAGCGCAAGGAAGATCATATCTGGCAAATGTCTCTAAAAAGAGAGCATGCTAGCGCAGACAAGTACAAGAAGCTGACGATAAGGTATCAGGTGGAATTCACGATAATCCTGTTCTACAGTGTTATCGTAACTGCGCTGCAGGTTATCGCTACACCAAAGTTAATGGAAGGTGCCATACAGTTCATCTCATACTGGTTTCAGGCTCTAGTGGATTTCGATGCGAATGTAATCGGCTTTAGTCACAAGGTCGCTAATATCAGCAGCCTTATTCCGAACCCTACAGCATCCGGCATCGTCTTCTTGGTGCTGCTGATACTCATTTCCGTTATAGTGATCGGAATCGTATATCTGACAATTTACAGCGTCATTATCCTCTATGTGAGATATCTGAAGGCGAACCAGTTCGACAGATACACTGTGATAGCCGCTATAACGGCCCTGGCGTTCACCATATTCCTTGCGAATGTGATAAAGGGTATTGCACCTATAAATCTCTTCGCGATTCAAATAGGCCTGTTCCTGGCTTATTCAGGGATACGGGCTTTGTTAGTGAGCAGAAGATAAAGATTGGGGAGAATCCATCACGGGTTCTCCCCGTCTTTTTTATGCATCGGAATATCTTACGACAAACAAAACGGTGGCGAGTAAATCGTCACCGCGTTGTCCCAATCAATTTCAAAAATTCTAAGGAGATTAGAATGAAATCAACTATATAGTAACAGCTGATCCGAAATAATGAGTTCCAATAAATGGACTGTTCGACCTCATCTGAAGACTCATCCGAAGAAAGAGAGTGTGTTTTCGCAGGAATCTGGTTATGAATAACCATATTGACACCGGGAAGAGGGGGTGCTATAATCTGGTTATCGAAAACCAAAAACAAACACGGAGGTATATATGCAGTACGATTATAAGAAATTGTTGAACGACCAGAAGATTAACGAAGCCGCACGCAGACTTGAGTGGGAAATAGCATCTATTCTTCGAGAACATTTGATGCCTTCGAAATACGAACTCGGAATAGTGGTTGTATCGTATATTCTCGAGAAGACGATGGGAACAGATTATACCTATGAGAATATCTGTAATAACGACATCAAGATTGATGAAGTTATTGTTAATCAGTTTATGATGATGGTCAGAGCTGAAGAGTGGATGAAAATTGTAGAAAGAGCTAACGGTTACGACAAAGTTGTGTTTGTTAACCTGGCTCTTACGGCTGAGACTCAGGAAAAAGGTTCTGACGTATCTACACCCACATCAATTGTTAGGTTATCTGAAAGGATTCTTAATTGTTCCAAAAAAGATGCGGTTGCAGATATATGCTGCGGTGGTGGATCATTTATCGTTGAACATATCATTCAGGGTTCTAGTGCAGAGATTACCGGTTACGAGATAAATGTTGACAAAAGCATTATTTCAAAGATAAGGGCTGCAATACTTGACGGTAAGGCCGAAGTTGTAATAGGAAATGTTTTTGAAACGATCCCGGAATCAGGTAGAAAGTTTGATAAGATTTTCTCCAATTATCCTTTTGGCCTTAGACTTAAGATGCTTGATACAGGGGCAGTATATCTTGATGAATTGTTTACAGGCAATCCCGCATTTACAAAAGCAACATCATCGGATTGGATTTTTAATAGTCTGATCTGTGATTCCTTAGCTAAGAAGGGTAGAGCGGTTGCTATTATTACAAACGGAAGTACGTGGAACAACATTGATATGGCTGCACGAAGACATTTTGTTGAGAATGGTCTTATCGAAAGTGTTATTGCTCTTCCTAAGAATATGTTTTCATTTACCAATGTTGCAACTTCTCTAGTTGTCTTCAGTTTTGGAAACAAGAGCGTCAGACTTGTGGATGCTTCGAACAATTGCGTACAGGGAAGAAGAATGAATGTGTTCTCTGATGAGAACATAGAGACAATACTTGGTGCGCTTAAAGCAGATAGCGATATAAGCAAGACAATATCTCTTGAAGATTTGCGTGATAATGATTATTCGCTTCACTTTGGAAGATATATTAGTGCTCCTATTGATATAGAGAACGGAGTTAAGTTCGAGAGCATTATTAAGCGTATTACCAGAGGGGCACCTTGTACTGCCAAGGAGCTTGATGAAATGACAAGCGAGACTCCTACGAATGCACAATACTTAATGCTTTCCAATATCAAGGACGGAATGATTGATGAGGATTTACCGTATATATCTGGAATTGATGAAAAGCATAAGAAGTATTGCCTAAAGAATAACAACCTTATTCTTTCAAAGAACGGTTATCCGTATAAAGTTGCTGTAGTTGATATTGATGGAGACAAGCAGGTACTTGCCAATGGCAACCTCTACATCATTGAACTCGATGAAGAGAAGGCCAATCCATACTATATTAAAGCCTTTCTCGACAGCGAGGATGGTATAGCTACTCTAAAGAGTATAACGGTGGGTGCTACGATCCCGAACATTGGAGTAGAGGATTTAAAGTCGATTCTTATACCTTTACCTTCATTAGAGGAACAAGAAAGGATAGCTAAAAAGTATCAGGCTGCGCGAGATGAGGTCTTCATACTGAAAAAGCGTTTAGACCAAGCTATTAACAGACTGCAGCATTGTTTTGACGATGACAAGGAGGGATAAATATATGCTTGATGTTTATGAACTCATGAATCTTGAAGATGAATTGAGACCTGAACTCGAAGAGAAGTTAGGACAAATATTATCCCGCCTTAATAGAGAAGAGAGAATCGAAGAATTACTGGATCTTCTCGGTCTGTCAAAGCTTTTGCAGGTTGACTCGGGTTATAAAGTACAAGCAAATGGCAAAATCATTATCATTGGAAAGTCAGAGATAGCAGCAAATATGATATTGGCGATTGCGGAGAGGTTTGGTGTCAGTAAGAAAAGACTGGAACTTCATTTAGAATATGAAGATGCAGTTAAATTTGATTTCAGAAAAACCCAATATGATCCGACATATAGTCTGATTATGGTAGGGCCGATGCCGCACAGTGCAAAGTCTAAAGAGGAATACGGTAGCGTCATTTCTGCCATTGAGAACAAAGACGGTTATCCGCCTGTCGTCAGATTAGGAAGCAATGGACTGAAGATCACCAAAAGTGATTTGAAGGCGAAATTTGCAGAATGCATCAACAACGGGTTGATACAAGCGGCATGATAATTCAAAGAATCTTTACAGTTCATATATTATAATTTAGTAAAAGGAATGTTTAAAACGGAGGTTTGTCAAAAGTGACAAAGAGTAGCAACAAAAACAAAGAACAAAAACCTATAGAGCAAACACTATGGGATGCTGCAAACAAGCTTAGGGGCAAGGTCGAACCTGCTGAGTACAAGCATGTTGTTCTTTCTATGATCTTCCTTAAGTATGCAAACGACCGTTTTTCTGAGCATAGAGAGCAGATGATTACCAACGGACAGGAAGCGTTCTTGGAAATGATGCCCTTCTACCAGAAAGATAATGTCTTCTATATTCCCGAGTGTGCTCGTTGGGATTTCATCATGAAGAACGCTAAGCAGCCGGATATTGCTATCAAGATTGACACGGCACTTCATGAAATCGAGATGAAGAATCCGGCTCTTGAAGGCGCGCTTCCGGATAACTACTATTCTCGACTTCATATGGATCCGAGCGGTTTATCATCTCTGCTTGACCTCATTAATGGCATTGATCTTCAAGTTGGCGGTGATAAGGACATCTTCGGAAAGGTCTATGAATACTGTCTCCGCCAGTTTGCTTTGAAGGAAGGTAAAGGAAAGGGAGAATTCTATACGCCTCGTACGGTTGTCGCTTTGCTCTGCGAGCTAATTGAACCCTATTCTGGAATTGTTTATGACGGTGCTTGTGGATCCGGTGGTATGTTCGTTCAGTCTATGCGTTTTGTAGATGAACATAAGGGTAACCGTTTGGCGGTTTCTATTTATGGGCAGGAGTTGACCGACACTACAAGAAGACTGGCAAAGATGAACCTCGCTATTCGTGGTATCTCTGCCAATCTCGGTGCAGAAGCAGCTAATACATTCCTTAATGACCAGCATAAAGATCTCAAGGCAGACTTTTCTTTGGAAAACCCGCCGTTCAACCAGAAAGACTGGCGCGAACCTAATCAGTTAACAGACGATCCGCGTTGGAACGGATATCCGACACCACCTACAAGTAACGCAAACTATGGTTGGTTGCTGAACACATTGTCTAAGCTCAATCAGAATGGCGTTGGCGTTGTTCTGTTGGCAAATGGTGCTCTGTCCGCTGGCGGCGAAGAATATGAAATTCGCAAGCGAATGATAGAGAACGACATTGTTGAGGCTATTATTATCCTGCCTCAGAATATGTTCTATACAACAAATATTTCGGTAACTATTTGGGTGTTAAATAAGAACAAGAAAGCTCGTGTGGAAAAACGCCCGGAAGGAGACATCACTTATCGCAATCGTAGTGGCGAGATACTATTCATGGATCTTCGTCAGATGGGACATCCCTATGAAAAGAAGTATCTTGAGTTCAATGAGGAAGATCGTGCGGTTATTGTAGATAGATTCAAATCGTGGCGTTTGGATGGATATCAGACTGCTTACGAAGATATTCCTGAGTTTTGTTATGCTGCTAAGAAAGAAGAAATAATCGAAAAAGACTATAGCTTAGTTCCAAGTAGATATATTGAGTTTGTCCAGGCTGTGGAAGATGAGAACTATGATGAAAAGATGTCTCAACTTCAAAGTGAATTAAAAGATTTACTTTCTCAAGAACAGCAATCGAGGCAAGAGCTTTTAGAAGTAATGAAAACTCTTGGATATAACATTGATTCGTGAGGTAAACAATGTCTATAACGTGCGAGAAAGTAATTGAGAATTTTATAGCTGGAGTTAAAGAAGGAGATATCGGTTCTGTTTCTTCAACTAATACTGTGCGCATACGCGGAAATCAGTTAATTCACTATGAAACTCCAATCATTGAGCGTGATGAAGATGGATTTATATTTAATATTACTAGGCATTCTTTAGCTACTGGACAATTGCAAAAACGTATAAAGGAAAAGCTTCCAGAAGGTTACCGAATTGCTAGAAAAGTCCAGCGTGGATACAACGGAAGTCTCAAGGACTTTATGGAATAACACCGAGGTGAATGTATGGCGCATGTTTTTCAAAGAATCGGTGATTACATCACCGTCATCGATTATAGAAATTCCAATGGATTAGTTAATAAATTGATGGGTATCAGCATAGACAAATGCTATATACCATCAGTTGCTAATGTCATTGGAACAGATTTAAAGAATTATAAAATTATCCGCAAAGGACAATTTGCATGTAGCTTAATGCAGGTCAGCCGTGATCAACGGATTCCTATTGCTATGTATACTGATGAGACACCGGCTATCATGTCTCCCGCATATGTTATGTTTGAAGTTGATAAAACAGATGAAATCTTGCCTGAATATATGGAATTGTGGTTTAGGCGAGCTGAATTTGATAGAGAAGCTTCTTTTTATGCGGTTGGCGGTGTTAGAGGTTCTTTGGATTGGGAAGACTTCTGTAATATGGAACTTCCTGTCCCATCAATTAATGAGCAGCGAAAGATTGTTCATGATTATCAGGTCGTTACAGATAGGATTGCACTGTTACGTAAAATTAATGACAATCTCGAAACTCAGGCAAAGAATATTTATAAATCATGGTTCGAAGATTATAGACCCTTTAATGGGGATAGACCATCTAAATGGACTGAAACAACTATAGGTGAACTTGCAAAGGAAGTTGTTTGTGGAAAGACTCCTCCAACTGAAGATGCCAATAATTATGGCGGAAACGTGCCTTTTATAACAATTCCAGATATGCATGGAAGTGTATATACCGTGAAAACAGAAAGAACACTTTCAGAAAAAGGTGTTTCTACTCAATCAAATAAGACACTTCCAGAGAACAGTATATGTGTAAGTTGTATTGCAACAGTCGGATTGGTTTGTTTAACTGCAGAACCAAGTCAAACAAATCAGCAAATTAACTCAATAATCTGTAAAGAAGATATTAGTCCTTTCTATGTTTATCTTAAAATGACTACCTTGACGGAGCATTTGAAAGCTTTGGGCGCTGGTGGCAGTGCTACTTTGAATGTTAACAAAACTTTGTTTAGTGAAATTAAGATTCTATATCCAGATCGAGAAACGGTATCTGCATTTCATAACATTGTGAATCCAATGTTTTCTACCATTCGTATTAACCAGTTGGAGATTGAAAAACTGACGCAGATTGCAATGCTGATAATGACAAACTTAATCAGAACAAAAGGAGCGTGATTATATGTCTTCGTTGTTTACTGAAGCTGTTCTTGAACAGGCAATTATCGATAAGTTCATGACTATAGATTATGACTATGTCTGTGGCGATAATCTTCATCGCGAGCTAACCGATGTTATCATCGAAGAGGATCTCGTTGCTTTCCTTAAGTCTAAGTATGCATCTCAGGGTATTACTCCATCTGAGATTAGCTCTATCATTCGCAACCTTCGATACGCTTCTGCTAGTCCGTTATATAGTTCCAACCGAGCTATGTTTGCTCGAATGGTTGAAGGTGAAACATTTGTCCGTGAAGACCGCACTGCCAAGGATTTCCACCTTCGCCTGATAGATTTTGATACTATTGACAATAAGAATATTGTCAAGATTGTTAATCAGCTTACTATAAAGGGTCCAAAGGCTACTCGTCGTCCAGATGCCATAGTCTACATCAATGGTCTTCCCGTCGTAGTAATGGAATTTAAGTCTGCTATCAAGGAAGACACAACTATTCATGATGCCTATGTTCAGATAACGACTCGTTATATGCGAGATATTCCCGAACTATTTAAATACAACTGCTTTGCGGTCATATCTGATGGTGTTAATACAAAGGCTGGATCAATCTTCTCTGACTATGAACATTTCTATTCATGGCGTCGAATCGAGATGTCGGATCGTCCTTCTGACGGTATTGATTCGTTAGATACTATGATTCAAGGAATGTTCCGTAAGGATCGTCTTTTTGACATTATCCATAACTTTATCTATTTCCCAGATACAGACAACGGCAAAAATTTCAAGGTCGTTGCAAGTTACCCGCAATACTTTGCTGCTCGTAAACTGTTGGACAATGTGTTAACCCACCAAAAGCCTGCCGGAGATGGTAAGGGTGGTACATATTTTGGAACAACCGGTTGTGGTAAGAGTTTTATTATGTTGTTCCTAACAAGGCTTATCATGCATGAAGAAAGCTTGCATTCACCTACAGTCTTACTTATTACAGACCGCTCGGATCTTGATGATCAGCTTTCAACGCAGTTCCTAAACTCCAAGAAATTTATTGGAGACGAATCTGTTATTGAAATGGAAAGTCGGGAACAGCTCAAGAAAAAACTTGAAAATACAGCTAGTGGTGGAGTGTACCTTACTACGGTTCAGAAGTTTGCTGAAGAATTTGGAGAGGTATCCACAAGAACAAATATCATTTGCATTTCAGACGAGGCTCACAGAACGCAGAATAATCTTGATTTTAAGACTGTACTGAAATCTGATGAGGTTCTTGATCGTTATGGTTTTGCTACATTTCTTCATACAGCATTACCTCAGGCAACATATATCGGGTTCACCGGAACTCCTGTGGACGCTACTATGGATGTATTTGGACCTGTTATCGACCAGTACACGATGACTGACTCAGTTAAGGATGGAATCACCGTTCGCTTAGTCTATGATGGAAGACCGGCTAGAGCCGTGTTAGATACTGATAAGGTTAAGGCTATAGAAGAATACTATAAACAGTGTCTTGCCGAAGGAAGTAATGAGTATCAGGTCGAAGCCAGCAAAAAGGCCGTTTCTAACATGGCTGCTATTGTTGGTGATGATGATGTTCTGGGTTCTGTTGCAGATTATTTTATCAATCATTACGAAACACGTGTAAACGAAGGTTCAACTGTAGCTGGCAAGTGTATGTTTGTCTGCATGAATCGACCGATTGCGTTCAAGCTATATAACATTCTCAAAACTAAGCGTCCAGAGTGGTTTGAACCTAAAGTCGCCCCTGACGGTGTAGAACTTACTGAAAAAGATAAAAAAGAGCTTATGCCTATGCCTATGTGCCAGTTTGTGGCTACGCGCTCTAAGGATGATCCTCAGGAAATGTATGATCTTCTTGGTCCTGATTCTGTCCGTAAGACAGCAGCAGAGCATTTCAAGAACATACATAGCAACTTTAAGATTGCTATTGTTGTCGATCTTTGGCTTACTGGCTTTGATGTGCCTTTCCTTGACACAATCTACATAGACAAACCAATTACACAGAGCCACACCATCGTTCAAACCGTATCACGAGTAAATCGTTCTTTTGCTGGTAAGGACAGCGGCCTGATTGTAGACTTCATCGGTATTAAACTAGGGTTGCTCGCAGCACTCAGAAGATATACGGATTTTGATGAAGACGGTTTCGACGAAGACAGTGTTCAGGCTGCAATACGTCTAGTTAGAGATCAGTTAGAAGTGCTTAATGCCATGCTGCATGGTTTTGATAATTCCAAATTCTTTAATGGTACTCCTGGCGAGAGACTACAATGCCTTAACGAAGCTGCAGAGTTTGTTCAGGCCACCAAGGACCTTGAGCAAAGATTTATGTCGAATGTTCTCCGTATGTCTAAAGCGTTCAATCTCTGTAACAGTGGTAAGGACTTCACTAAATATGAGCTTGATCTTGTTCATTACTATAAGGCTGTACGCTCTATACTGTTTAAACTGACAAAGGGTGATGCTCCAGATACGGATACAATGAATGCCCATGTTCAAAAGATGCTTGAGGATGCGATAAAATCTGAAGGTGTTGAGGAAGTCTTCTCAACTGATGCTGAGATTAACTCTGAGGCTGTAGATTTATTCTGTGATGATTATTTGATTGAGATTAGTCGCATCAAGCTCCCGAATACCAGGGTTAAGATCTTAGCGCAACTTCTTAAGAAAAAGGTAGAAGAATATAGACGGATCAACAAAATTAAGGCTCTTTCATTCGAAGAAAGAATGCAGGCGGTCATGGATAGATACAATAGCAGAATGAATGACGCTGAATATATTAAAACTATTCTTGACGATGTATCAGAGCAGTTGATGGATCTGTTAAACAAGCTCAAAGAGGAAGAGAATTCCTTTGTAGCTATGGGAATAGACTACGAGGAAAAGGCTTTCTATGACATTCTCGTAGCTGTAGCTGAGAAATTCCGTTTTGAGTTTCCGGATGATAAGAATATCGAACTTGCAAAAGAGATTCGAGCAGCGTTGAAGGACAAAGAGAAATATTCAGACTGGGCTAATAGCGCTCAGATTAAGGCTTTGATGCAAGCAGACATCATAATGATACTTGCTAAGCATGGATATCCGCCTACGCCGCCTGAAATATATGAGAAAGTATATAGCGATATCTTGGAGCAAGCAGAGAATTTCAAAAAATATAGCGACTAAATGGGTGTAATGAACGAAAAACAAATGAGGACGATATAGTATGGGCAAATCAATACAAGCTCTTATTACCCCAGAAGTTTTGGCGTGGGCTCGCAATCTCGATGGTTTAACTATTGAAGAAGCAGCATCGCGTCTGAATATTGCTGCTGATAAGATTCGAGCATGGGAAAATGGACAAGCTCACCCAACACTTCGCCAAGCTAAAGAGTTGGCAAAGTATTATCGTATTCCATTTGTGACATTATATCTTCCTGATCCTCCGAAAAAGCCAAAGCGAATCGACAGAGTAGATTACAGAACATTTGGTAATGTCGGAGTTGCTATTACTACTTCACGCGAATTGAGGTGGCTGCTCAGAGATATTGAAGATAGACGTGATTCCATGATTGAGTTGTACAAAATCGATGGTCGAACGCCTAAGACTTTTCCTCTTCATATGTCCGAAGCTGATTCTGAAGGGAAAATAGCAACAGAGATAAGAAACCTACTGGGGTTAACACCTTCTGTACAAAAGAAATTTCGAAAACCAGAAAAAGCTTTGTCTTACTGTATTAGCGTGTTGGAAAACTTGGATGTTCTAGTATTTCAAGCAGCAAAAATCGAACCTAGTGAAATGCGAGGATTATCACTAGGTTATAGTGAAATGCCAATTATCGTTTTGAATCGAAAGGATGAAAACAGTGCAAGATTGTTTTCGCTTATACACGAGTTAGCACATATTGTTTTGAATAATGCTGGTATTTGTAATGAAATCGGATCTGAAACCGTAAGCAGGAATGAAGTTGAATTACGTTGTAATAGAATCGCTGGATTGGTCTTAGCACCAATCAATGATATTAAAACGCATCCGGCAATCGAAAGCATTGTGAAATATGGATTTGATGACACTTACATTAACGCCATGGCGAGAGACTTTGCTGTTAGTAAAGAGGTAATTCTTTATAACATATACGATCTCGGAATTATAACAAAAGACTTCTATTTTGAAACTCTTGGGCGATATAAAGACGAGTATAGAGAATACGCTTCCAAGAAGAAAGGCGGAATGATACCTCCTGCTTTAGACAAAGGCACCCAAGTTGGTCGTCTTTATGCAAGAACGGTTCTTGATGCTTATCACAATGACAAGATCTCAACACGTGATGCTTCTGCATATTTATTAAATCTTGGAGTTAAGCATTTTGGGAGCATTGAGAGGTGGTGTCTGTGATGCTTAAATATGTTTTTGATACTAATGTATTCATAACCCTTCAAAGAATTCAACCTATTGATCTTTATCCTTCGGTTTGGGAGAAAATCAGTGAATTAATGGAAGAAGGTTATGTCATATCAAGTCATGAAGTTTTCGATGAGATAACAGTGGGAGACGATGAACTAGTTCTTTGGGTGAAAACTCGAGAGAAATACTTTGTGCTGTCAAGTGAAGACATACAACAAGAAGTGCGGGAGATATTAAAATCACACCGTGAACTAGTTGAAGGCGGAAAAAAGAAAAACTCAGCAGATCCATTTGTTATAGCAGTTGCAAAACAATGTGGTGGAAAGGTCGTTACTACAGAAACACTTGCAGGAAAAGATCAACCGCCTAAGATTCCTAACGTCTGTTCGGTAATGCAGATAGCGTGTATTGATTTTGTTTCTTTTCAAAGAGAAATGAAACTTAAGTTTTAGCTGTGTGTTATTATGATAAGGGCACCTTCTTGTAGAAAGAGTGGAGTTATCAGATAAATAATAACGAAAATATAACAAGCCACTAAAAAGCCACCATGCGCACTTAACTAGTCACGGAACAGGTGGAATAGGAAGAAAAACACCACAAGATATTGTGTTTTTCGGAACATACTGACCACAAGATATGGGTGTCTGCAAAGAACTCGAATAATGAAAAAACGCTGGAAACGCCCTAAAATAGGGCATTTCACTTTTTTAAGCCACCAAAAAGCCACCTAATTTTTGTATGAGTTTATGTTAGAAGAGTATACGAAAGTAAAAACACTCGTAGAGAAAGACGGATTTCCTGCAGGCACAATAGGTATTGTTGTAAGCCTGTATGAAAATGGTCCGGCTTGTGAAGTTGAACTTTGGGATAGTGATTCTAATCCGATCGATGTTGTCACATTTACTGTTGACGAACTAGAGGTTGTATTATGAATGAAAGCTTAGCCACTAAAAAGCCACTTCCCACTCTTAAATAGTCATAGAAGTGATGGAATAGATGGAAAATCACCACAAGATATTGTGCTTTTTGGAACATACCGACCACAAGATATGGGAGTCGGCAAAGAGCTTGAATAATCGCAGAGGCTCTGAAAGCCAATAAAATAGGGCATTTCGAGAATTTGAGTTCATTTGGGATAAGATTCGGATAATATAGTGAAAAACCGAATTATTCATAGTAACAACAGGTTTACATATTATAAGAGCGCTGCTGTCTTACAAGATCGGCAGCGTTTTTTGTTGTCCGGAAGTATCGGAAGCATGATCCGCCGCCGGTCGGATCTTGAAAATTTAAAAACCAGCGCAAAGAAAAAACACAGAAACGAAAATATGTTCTTGACAAACATTTGTTCGGAGTGTAACATTTGTCTTGCAGGATAGCTTCCTGCCTTGGACAACATAATATGCACTATAACAGGTAACGTTAACCGAGACCGGTGAGCCGTTCAGGATGTACGCTATATCCTTCCGCAAGGAAGGTGCGAGAATTCATTCCTGTAATCGAAGGGTTGTTCCCTTCGGGGTCAAGATCCACTCGGGGACAATGATACTTCTGCGTAGTCACAGGCCGAGCGTGCAACCGGGATAGCTTCCCGGCGAGGCGTCACACCCAATGAACGCAGCTGGGGCGTAATGCTACCAGAGGTGAAACTCCTATGTTTTGCTAACAAGCAAAAGCCAGTTATATTTCCCTTCAAAGTCCGGAAGGCGTAAGCCGAACGGTGCCTCAGGGGGTGTCAGGGACAAATACTGAGGTTTTACATGGCCAAAGAGGTCAAAGACCCGGGTCATAAGATTTCCAGGGAGAAGTCTATGCATCTGAGTCTAATGTGTTCACGGTTTTAGCCGTGCTTTTGAGTAAGATCATACAAGACAACTAAGCGTTTGCGAGAGTAAGCGGTACACAAATAAATCCGTATTTTACTGACCATCGCGCCGAAGTGACGGGTGTTGATTGATGTGATCACTGCATTTATTATTCGCTTACCGTAATCAACGGGAGAAGTGTGTCCTTATGCAAGAGGGATAAATGCGTTGCAGTATTACTGTGCTCAAATGTGATGTGGATAGGAATTTGCAGAGAAACTACATTTACACAACTGTATTAGCCATGTGAAGATAAGAAGGAAAAGACATGCATATTTAATTCTTCGATGAAGCTTTAAAGGAAACATTGGTTGCTAAAGATCGAGTGAATCAATTATGCAATAGCTGTAAAAGCTGAGGTCAAACCATAGGGAGTACTATATCCAGAATTATGGTTTGATTATGCTAAATAAGGTGAACTATACCTATTTGGCCGATTACAGATTATTGCTTTGATTGATTCACTCAATAATAACCATGATCTATCGGCTTCATCGTTCCATCTTATTTTCAAAGACGCAGTTACAGCTTATCCCTAATGGGATGAGCTGATTTGTTTGCGTCCCATAACGCGCCGGTTTTTACATGTTAAACCGGTGCGTTTTTTCATGCCTAAAAACTAAAGAAAAGAGGAGGAAGCACTATGTCCAAGACAAGATCACCACCATAGTTACAAAGAACACACAAGCAACCAACAAGAACGAAGCGTGCATACGCTTGAAAAAACAAATAATTAAAGGAGTAAACAATATGCAGACAGCAATTAATACAAACAACAACATCTTTATCAGAGCAGACGAAGTCGCAATGGTATTACACGTATCCGTTCAGACAGGATACAAGATCATCAGACAGCTCAACGAAGAGCTTCAGAAGAAAGGTCTTGTGGTTCAGACCGGCAGAGTCAACAGACGTTATTTCGAAGTGAGATACGGTATTTCCGGTATGGATTTCACAGGTGACGGCCAGATCGCACCAAGCTGCTGTTCCGAAGGAGGTATCTGATATGTCCGTACACATAGATAACAGAACTGGGAAATGGTTTTCGATGGTCTATTATGACGATGTCTACGGTAACCGTAAACAGAAGTGTAAGAGGGGATTCAGGACCAAGAGACAGGCGCTGGACTGGGAGAGCGAATTCCTGAAGACTGACAGCGGCGAATTGGATATGCTCTACGGATCCTTTGTAGAGCAGTATATGAATGCCATCGGTCCGCACCTGAAGGAAGATACTCTCGTAACGAAGAACAACATCTTCAGGCATCACATTCTCCCGTACTTCGGTAAGCGCAAACTTAATGAGATCGAGCCGATCGATGTCGCCAAATGGCAGAAGGAGATCATGAAGAAGAGCAGCGCGAATGGGAAACCTTTATCGTCTGTATACCTTAAAACGATCCACAATCAGCTCTCAGCGTCGTTTAACTTCGCCGTAAGGTTCTATCACCTTCCAAAGAACCCGGCTGCCATAGCAGGGAATATGGGGAAGGAAGGCGGCAAAGAGATGCTGTTCTGGACGAAGGATGAGTACACAAGATTCTCTCATGCGATCATGGATAAACCAATGTCCTACTATGCTTTTGAGATGCTTTACTGGACAGGTATAAGAGAGGGCGAGCTTCTTGCACTGACGCCGGATGATCTCAACTTTGAAGCAAAGACGGTGAAGATCTCAAAGACCTATCAGAAGCTCAACGGAAAGGATCTGATCACACCCCCGAAAACGGCTAACAGCAACCGCACGGTAACGATGCCGGATTTCCTTTGTGAAGAAATGAAGGAGTATCTGCAGTTCCTGAACGGCATTAAGGGTGATGAGAGGATCTTCCCGGTATCCAAGCATTTTCTTCTCCACGAGATGAAGAGGGGAAGTGCACTTGCAGGCGTAAAGAGGATCCGAATACACGATATACGCCACAGTCATGTAAGCCTTCTTATCAATATGGGATTCACGCCGGTAGCGATTGCTTCAAGGGTAGGGCACAAGAGCATCGATATAACATTCCGTTATGCACACCTCTTCCCCTCAGTCCAGGGAGAACTTGCCAGCAAACTTAATAGTGTAAAGGAGTACTGATCATGGCGAAGAAAGAAAACTATAACAGGTACAGAAGTGTAAATGTAGGATTCAGGGTAACACCGGAGGAAGCTGAAGAAATCCAGAGAGCAGCACTGCTGTCAGGGATGAAGAAGCAGGACTATATCCTGAAGCGCTTGAGGAACCAAGAGATCGTAGTCGTTCCCAATTCAAGGCTGTATAAGATTGTGGTCGAACAGACGGAATACCTTGCGACGGAACTTAAGAAACTCGTGAAGTCGGGCAAGACGATCGATCCGGAACTTAAGAGGTCGATAGAACTTCTTACCGCCACACTGAACGGTCTGAAAGGAAATGACAGCGATGACAGGTGAGCAAAATAAAACTGCCCCGCGTGCTGCTGCAACAGCTCAAGGACAGTCTAATGTAACAAACACCGTAATTATAACGGTAAGATCCGTCATACGCAACAAACAAGTCCTTATTTATTATTTAAACTAGCTATATAGCTATCTAGCAAGCCAGCAAAAAAGAAGGAGAGTGTAGTTTCTACTATAAGTAGGAACGTAACTCTCCTTTATTATTTCCAAACAAACCAGGAGGAAAAAAACAATGGAAGACACAAAAGTTTATACACAGCAGGAGCTTTATGATAAGAACATCAACACCGATGACTACAAGGTCAATAGAGAGCGCGGAGCGTTTCTCGGAACACTCATGCTTAAGGCATGGGCGACCAGATCGAAGGTGAGCGGAAACAGCAGACCGATGAGAGCGTTCTTTGATCTTGAAGACGGAAGGAAGATTATTGCTTTAGTCCAGCCTTTCAGAAAAGATCAGCTCATGGATATGGAGAAGGTATCAATCGGATCCACCTTGCAGCTGTACTTTGAGCCAAGTACAAGCGGGTATGTTTTCTTGTCAAAGTTCGAAGTTGTTTCAAGTCAGGAAGGTGACTGATGATTCAGCCTGAAGGATAACGGCATCAGAATGAGAAACGTCTGGTGTCCGTATCCTCTTTTTAGGCAGCTCCTAACTAATGAGAATGTCGGAGATCTTACGTATATCCCGGGTGCTCGCCATACTCCTGAAAACGTTCTCATACAATTGTCCTAATTAGTAGCAGGCTACGCTTTTTGATATCAAAAAGCACATTTCAGGGAGAACCCTGAGACCCCTAATGCGCCCCAGTCGGGCGCTATTTTTATGAAAACACGAGGTATATAAATCTATGAGCAGAAGAAACAAAGCCGTCGTCATCCGTTTCACCGAAGATGAATGGCGGTCACTTAATGACAAGGTGAAGAAGGCAAAAATGCCAAGAGAGAAGTTTTGCAGAGTGGTACTTCTGGGAGCAAAGATCAATTCTCCCCCGGATGCGGATTATGTGTCCTTGATCTTCGAGGTGAGGCGTGTCGGCAGCAATCTCAATCAAATGGTCAAGAAGCTCAATGTACTAGGAATCGTCCACGGTCCCGAGCTTGAAAGAAACCAGAACGAGATCCATGAGGTATGTGACATGTTGTGCAATACCTTCAGGAAGGTGGTGAAGTGATATGGCAGTAACAAATATGTGGGCAGTAAAAGGCAGCGTATCTTCCGTTGTTGATTATATCGAGAACCCGGAAAAGACAACCCCGAGAGATATGCAACAAGTAATGTCATATATCACGGATGCAGATAAGACTGAGCAGATGATGTATGTTACCGGAATTAACTGTGAACCTGAGATCGCAGCAAAGCAGTTTACCCAGACCAAGCAGCTCTGGGGAAAGGAAGGCGGCCGCGTCGCATATCACGGTTATCAGTCTTTTCGTGAGGGTGAAGTTGATGCGGATACCGCCCATAAGATCGGAGTTGAACTTGCACAGGAATTATGGGGTGACAGGTTCGAGGTGGTCGTTGCGACACACCTTAATACCGGACACTACCACAATCACTTCTGTTTGAACTCTGTATCGTTCCGGGACGGTTATAAGTATCACGACACTAAAGAAGACATCCGGCGCATGAGAGACGTTTCTGACGCGATCTGCAGGCGTTACGGGTTGTCCATCGAAGACAGGCCCAGGATTGACCAGAACAGGCGCAGAAACTATCGTGAATGGAAAGACCAGAAGGAAGGCAAGATTACGCTCAGAGGCAAGGTGATAGCCGATATAGATGCTGCAATACAGTGTAGTCGAACCGAAAGAGAATTTGCTGCTACGATGAGAGATATGGGATATCAGTTCATTCTTAAAAGTGAAAGCGGCAAGGATCTTGTTCATCCCAAACTCAGACTCCCCAATTCTGATAAGTGTGTGCGGTTAGACTCCCTGGGCCCTGGTTACGGGCTTGGTGATTACAGGATGCGTATAATCAATAACACTGTAATTAAGAGTCCATACGCCAACCTCGAAAGTATACCTACACCGGAAAGGGTAAAGAGATATACCGACCGGCTAAACAAAGCAGGCATTCGTGTGATAATCACATATCACGGTTTGCAGCTCAGATCATGTGCTAAGCGGAGAAAGTATCGTGAGTATTCTCCACAGTTGATAGAAGAGATCCGAAAGTTCAAACGATTCTGTCAGCTTCAGTCTTTTTGCAGGAAGTATATGCTTGATACTCCGGAACAGGTTGAGGCCTGTAAAGAGTCGCTTCGGAAAAGGATATCCGATATTGCTAAGGCTAGAGACGAAGACCGTAAGCAACAGCGATATTGGGAAAGAAAGGCGTGCCGGCATATGCCAATCTTTACAGGCTGGCCGCTCAGGAGAAGACAAAGCAAATGCGACCGCTTTATCAGGAGATCCGTATGTGCGACGAGATCATACAGGCAGAACCGTGTATTCGAGCAATGACGATAGGCCTTGTTCAGCAGCGTGTTAATGAAGAAAGCAGGAGGCAGGCGAGGAAAGACCTTGCTAAGAATAAAAGTATTAAAACTCGTATCAGATAAGGATAACCCCCAGTGTTCTACGTGGAGCACTGGGGGATTATATATTATCTGCCGATATTTAATTTGGTCATCTGCGTGCCAATTTAGTCATTTAAGGAAAAATGACTAAATTAAACTGAAAAATCACATGCCTCAATGAAATAATTATATGCTTCCTAAATGCTTTATTGCTTCGACAACAATTTTGTCTGCAGGTAGCCAATCAACCGAGTCTAAATCATTAATCGATAACCACTTCGCGGCTTCGTGTTCCAACAATTCCATCACTGAATCAGATGTAAGTTCAGCCCAGAAACAATCCATATAAAGATGAAATGTTGGGTAGTCATATTCAACTGTTGTCAACAATGGGCCAACTACTATATCAGCGGCCAATTCCTCTCGAATTTCACGCTCAAGTGCTTTCTGCGGAGTCTCGCCACACTCGACTTTTCCGCCCGGGAACTCCCAACGATCTTTATATTCACCATAACCTCGTTGAGTAGCAAAGATTTTGACACCACGTTTGATAATTGCCGCTACGACCTTTATTGATTTCATCAAAACAAACTATCCTTATATCAGCTTATGAACCGGCGTATTTCCACAAACTATATCCCTGCCTGAAGGCTGAGTCATAAACAGGGCGCATATTGTTTGATAGGATTCTGACAAATACTTCCTTGGTGTTTCCTTTGCGATACAGTTCTTGTGTTGCCCAAACAGAATGAAGATTGTCTTTATAACACTTTTCATACAGCTCAAAAACATCATTTCTCGAATGAATCAATTCGTACATAACGAACTGGTTATCAGCAAATCTTCCAAAGAACCGATCCCATGAAGGAAGATTGTTGTTTTTGACTGAATTCAGATTCGAATCCATTGGCATAAGGTTCCACAATTCATCATTCATTACAAATGAGAACGGAACAAAATGATCTATATCAAAATCTGCAATGTTTATCGGTTTGTTTGTAAATACATCATCAATATGAGCATATGGGAATATGCCTTTCCAAAGATTACGAACTGACTCAAGTTTACGCGCTTTGTTGTCTAATGGAGCCAGCTTATAAACAATGCCGGGAATTTCAGGATTATTTCTTTGAAGCCATTTGACTTTCTCATGCTTGATCCAGCCTTTTATAGCCACAGCATTATCCTTGATCATCTGAGACCAATCTGCATCAAATACAACTTCTCTTGCCAGACCGCTACTTTCGCCTAGTATATATGGAAGTTTGGTCTTTGAATTATTAAAATCTTGGATCTGCTGAACCATTCTTCCAATAGATGCATCCAGAGGACCAAGGTCATGATTAATGAAGAATCCAGAAAGGGCTTTATAAGGCACCATGTTCGTGAGAGTTTTCTTCTCTTTAAGAATATACTGATCGTATTCTTCGATTGCGTTCTTAATTTCCGTTCTGGATGCGTTGCTATTAAGATCTGAATGTTCCTTCAAAATAGTAACGGCTTTTTCAAGATTATCCTTGTCTTTATATACAATGCCACTCAAATGAATATGGAACTCAACAACAGAATACCAGGCATCAGCTATCATCTCGTCAATGATGTCGTTAAATGTAGTCTGCGTGGTGTTCTCAAGAATAAGCGTTGTAATAGCATCAAGCCAATAGAACTTATAACAATATGACGGAGACTCCATCATTCTTGAAAAACTCTCTACCTCGAGCGTGTTATAGTATTTTCCGTCAATGCTAAATGAATAGTCCATCTTTTATTCCTTACGAAGTATTACGTTGTACCAAGTATTGGTTCTGCCCTTTATAACATCTTCAGAATACCATTCCTCAACAATTCTAAGCCCTTTTACAAGTAGATTGCTGAATCGATCAGATGTCATATCTGTATAGTATCGCCCATCCCGTTCGCCTTCGAAGTTACCGGATTTGAAGGATATATACATTAATCCGTTGTCTACAAGAGCATTCTTCAATATGTTAATAACAGTAGGCAGTTGAGAACTTGGAATATGAAGTAATGATGCACATGCCCATACAGCATCATATTTTTGGTCACTGCCAAACGACAAAAAATCAACACACTTAACATCTATACCAGCATATTCTCTTGCCAGTTTGCAAAGGTTTTCAGCACCGTCGATAGCACTGACTTGATAACCCATATCAACAAAAGCTTTGCTATCCCTACCGGAACCACATCCGAAATCCAAAATTCGACAACCAACCGGAACATATTTTAGAAATCTTTCATACAAACGACTTGTATCCACCTTAACGGTAGAGTCAAAGTAATCTTTTGCATGAGTCTCATAGAATTGATTGGTAATGCTCATAACTATATCTCTTCTAACCCTATACTCTTCAGATACTCATATGTACCGTTGTAGTAATCAGGGAGACGTGTTTCATCTTCCCAGAATCCGTTTTCTGACTTGTGCGGGTTGCCTTCCGGGACACAAATGATCATTCCTGATCTTGCGCGTGTCATAAGTACCCTATAAGCGTTGAGCATGTACTTCATTCGGTCAGCCTTGCTCTCGGTATCAGCTTTAAGTTCGTTCCATTTACGGTTAAATGTGTAGTATTTCCAATTTCCGCCTTCAAAACGCATATCAGCATCCCAAAGAACACAAGTGTATTCTAACTCTAATCCCTGGACCTGGATTTCCGTTGCTGCATCCTCAAGATAGTTAGAAGATCTGGTATCTGTAATATCATCCAGGAACCAATGAACTGCATTGTCATCGTCAGAAGGTAAGACATGAATACCTAATGGCTTATATCTTGCGGATTCCTTTGTTATCAGAACACCTGTTCGCTCATTGCCCCTGGCTTTCTCATGGATCCATCTCTTTGCTTTTTCCATGTCTCTGGTAAGAACAATTGGATATCTATCCTTTATTTCTTCGTAAATCGAAGCAGCGTTGCCGTCTATCGCAAGCAGGGAATGAACAAAAGCTGATAGTTTTTCTGCTCTGAAAGATCTCAGAGAGACTCCCAGATGAAGTTTCTCGTTAAAGATAACGTTCGGATTATTCTTGAGTAGCTCGTTGACCTTGCCTTCTGCGTATTCAGGCTCAGTTAACTTGGGTGAGATATATACCTTCCAATGCGGGAACATGTTATTCAGAGAGCTAATCCACTCAGTAATTCCAGCTTCACCTGTATTGATCTCCTGGCCGCCACCGACAAGGCAAACTATTGTTGCCCAGTCTTCTCTCTGATCAAGAGACCAAATGAGGAATGCAGCTTCTGACATCGGGAATTTGTCGACCTTCTTCTTGTTGCCGTATGTACCACCACGCTTAAGGTAATCTGCAATCCTCTTGTGAGTCCATGAACGCTGAGCTTCATCAAAGATTGCTACATGCTCAACTTCACCATAACCAGAACCCTGCATTTTCACGGCTTTCTCAGGATCGATTTCAAGCTTTCCGTTCTCAACAGGAATCTTGATCTTCTCGAGCATGTTATCACGGTAACGGTGAATTATCTGAATGAACTTGCTTACTTCACGCCTGGAATCTGAAAGTTTCTTTGGTTCTTGTCTTTCCTTGCATTTCTTGTAGTTATCCTGTGCAAGAGCTTCGTTTAGAACGGCTACCAAAGGGCCGTTACCAGACAGATATACTGCACCTTCATCTTCTATAGGTTTGTCCTGATCCTGATATGTCTGCTTTACTGCAACTTCAAGGCCTACAAGGGTTTTTCCTGCACCGGGAACACCTGTTACAAAACAGATACTCTTCTCTCCGTTTGCTTTACTCTGATGAATAACATCCAGAATATATGCGATTGTTGTATCTGTCGTAACCTTATCTGCTTCATGTCTGGTTATGTCCTTTACAGAATGGCTCTCATAAAGCGTCCTAGCTGCCTCTATAATTGTAGGCGTAGGAGCATACGGGCTTATTATCCAATTCTCATTAACAGGGCTTTCATTAGGGAATCTTTCAAGAACATCGGTTATAAGCTTTGATATGCCGGAAGAACCGGTCATAAGTGGGTTGAGCACTCGGTCATCGTATATGGAAGACTGTATAACCGAAGAAGATTTGTCGTAACGGGTAGCAACCAGTATAGGAACAATGATCCTGTCTTCGCTGAACTTATGGAAGTTTTTCAGATCTAAGGCATAATCTAATACCTGATCAACGTCACCAACTTTAATATCAGTTTCGCCGACTTTGAACTCTATACAGAAGACAATGCCGCACAGTAATAAGACAACATCTATGCGTTTACCTAATCTCGGAATGTCATATTCGAAGATTATCTTGCTGTTAGATTCCTTCCATGGTGTTAGGCAAGCTTGAAGTATATCTATCTCACCAGCCCAAGCGTCAATTTGAGTTGTCTGAAGAGACCCGTGGTATCCGCCACTAAGCCGTCCTAAAACTGCTTCTTTGTCCGTCTCCAGAAAAGCCTTGATATAATTATCATACAAACAACGTGCGCTATCAGCCATGATTATTCCAATCTCGAAACGTTACAATTCGCTATACTTTTCGCTTTTTCCTTTTGCCTTTTCAACAGGATACTTCTCGTTATTCTTCTTAATCTTATCTTGAACGATCTGATCTATATCAAGATTGCAAGCATCAGCCATAAGAACGCAGTAATTGATCACGTCGGCCAATTCCTCTTTTATCTTGTCTTTTTTATTCTCTCCGGAAACATCTGAACCGCTCCATTGGAAAACTTCTAGAAGTTCCGCAGATTCCAATGAGATCGATATAGCTAAATCCTTGGGATTATGAAATTGCTTCCAATCGCGGTCATCTCTGAATTTTAAGATCATATCAATAGTTTCTTGTTTCATACTGTTTCACCAACCGTTACTTTATTTGCGCGTGCAATGAACTGACGCAAATACTTTTTCATATTTGAATTGCAAGCATACACATAGCAACCTTTGATCCCTCGGGTCATTATTGTTGTGTATGTATTGAGAATCAGTTGTTTCAAAGTCTCTTCATCAGTGCTTTGTTTAACCTTCTTATCCATATACTTATCAAGATTGATTTCCAAAGCATTCGTGGCGGGATTATAGTCAATCTCTTCACCGAAGATTACACCTACAAAATTCATATCATAGCCTTGAGTGGTATGAATACATCCAATTGTATATCGCGAATCCTCTCTTGTTATCCAATCTTCGTTTGTAAGATTCCATATGTACGGATGATTCTCAATCAGAATGTCATACTTGCCATTCTTAACTAAAAAATCATAGTATTTCATATCATCTTTGGGTTTGCCTTTAGGTTTTGTTTTCCATTCCCAAGCAAATCCGGCGACTGTCTTACATAGCCCATATTCTGCATCTTTTTTGCGGATGCATTCTATCATGATGCTAACATCATCAAATAGGCAGAATTCGTAATCATTCTCAATAACTTCGAAATTCTTTCGACGACAGCTCATTATGTCTTTAACATAGTCAATATAAGCCTCTCCGCCTTCGCACCTCATCTGAGTTTCAAGTTTATGGCGCTTAATGTTTTTGCCGTACTTGTTAAGAGATGCCTGATACTCCGAATGTGAAATGTCAGATGACTTAACGCTCTGATATTCATCGTAAAACAAAACAGTATGCTTGGCCGATTTTAATATCCATTCCAATTGATTTGTCTCTTCTGGATTAAACCCCAGTTTTCGGCTGGTCTTGTCAAATGAGTCATAACCGGTAAGATTCTTTCTCTTTGATAATCTGTGTGATTCATCGACAAACAGGATATCGTAATCCGCTTTAACAACATCACTTGGTCCTATAACCATATCCCGACTTAGTCCGTTGCCACATTCTTTAAAGACTCTGGACACTGTTTGACGAAGTCCCGGCATAGGAAAGACTATTCCGATTTTAAAGGGTTTTCCGTTACGTTCTTTCTGAATATAGTTTTTTATGCGCAGGAGAGCCTTTTTCTTGTCTTCATCAATGCTTTCCACAAATTCATTTTTGGCATCCTGTAAGAGTTTAAGATCGATATTTGCAGCATTTACAAGCGAATTAATGACACTAATTGCCAATACTGTTTTCCCGGTGCCAGCACAACCGTTTACGAGACTAACTCCTTTTTGTTCGTTTTCGAATGAATCGATGATATCGTTCATGATGTCTATGCTGACTTCGTTCTGCTCACCTGTTAGGGCATTATAAGGAGAGAACTTGAATATATTATCGTTTTCAATAATGTTTAGAGAATGCTTTGCCAGTCCTTCGTTTTGAAGTTGTTTCCAAAGCACACTGAATTGATTTCTGTAGTATTCGCGATTGTAATAGTCGTGTGCTGCCTGTTGCCCCATATTCTGATTCAGAATATGAGCAAATTGTTTGTCAACTGAACAGTATTTGATGAGACGCTGCTCATAATCGAGAATTACAGATTTATTGAATGACGGATCAAAAATGAATTCGATTACCTTCAAATCCTTTTTGGCTTCGTTTTTCAGATGCTGATCCATTCGAGTTGAGGCACTCGTTGTCTCGCCAATATATAGGTTGTTATCGTCATGAATAAGATAAACGACGGGCCAATTTTTTCCTCGTGGAGCTTGCCTGACCTGGTTCAGACCTGCTTTGTCAAAAGTATAGCTATGAATCTCGCTGCTCATAATACCATCTCCTGCCACAGCGCATCCGGATTTTGTGCGCCTATTCTTCAATATATTCCACAATATCCTCGACATTGCACTTTAGAATAATGCAGAGTTTATCCAGAGTATCCGTATTCACGGTCTGATTCTTTTTAAGGCGTGAAAGAGTTGAATGACTGATGCCATTAGTTATCAGTTTATACTGAGTAACGCCTTTCTGCGCCATAGTGTCCCAAAGCCTGTTGTAGACAATCATGAAAGAATTCTCCAGATGTATTGTTTTCAAGAGAATTATGCAATATAATCCCCTTTAGAGGTAGCACCCCTAAAAGGGCAATACCTCTAAAGGGGTAACATTCAGGTAACCCGGAGGAATAATTGTGATGCTCGATTATTACGTCATTGGTTCACGCGTTCGGCATTACAGGCTGCAGAGAGGTATAACGCAGGAGACACTTGCTTTTCTAGTTAATACTTCTGCAGCATATATAAGTCGCATAGAAAGAGGCCAGAAAAAACCAAGTCTTGAAAAACTATTTGAAATTGCCGAAGTATTGCATGTGACGATCAATGACTTTGTATATATTTCTCCTCCTTCAGAATATGCATTTTTCGATAATGATCTACAGTATATGATTTCTATGTGTCCCCTCGAAAAACAAAAAGTAATAACAAAGATTGTATCGGAGATAATAAAAATATTACTTTCAGAATAGCCTGCAAGTATTACTGCATGAATTATCTGATTGACCAAGTTGATAATGAAAGCACATGCTTTAAGGCAACTATTAAGAGCAAGGAAGCATATTATTCGGATTCATTTTCTGAAGAATTGTCTTTGTCATAGCTCATAACATCATAAGGGATTTGATTCTTGGATGAATAGAGTTTATTCCATATAAGTCCGTTCTTGAAGTTTTTGTTGTACATGATGACCATCGTCTCTGCATAACCCATGCTTCCAGCTTTACGATCTTTTGCAACTCGACTGATTTCTTTGACAGAATGTGAACCTAATTTTTCCTTAAATATGTCGTCATTTAAATCATCTCCATAGCTTGCAATCAATTTGGCAACGCCACGAAGCATATTGGATGAAAGAGATTTAACATCACCTTCCCATGTACCAATAATAAGCTTTAGCGTTCTTTCTAAAATCTGATATCCATACTTTTCAAAGATGCCTTCTAAAGTAGAAACACAACATATTGCTCCAGGAGCTTGACCGCCAGATATTGTAAGACCAAATGATTCCACAAGGCCTTTTATTATGAGTTGTTCATCATTACCCGCTTCAACATTGGCAATAAAGATTTCATATGGACTTAGGTATTTTACGTATTTTTGCTGATTAGCGAATATATCCGCCTCTGTTTCATAATTAAGATCTTCATAGACCATACACCAGACGGGTGTATCCCTTGAGCCTGATACTGCTGCAACAATCTCGATGGTATGCTGACCATTGAAAACATAATTAATACCATCTCTTCTACTGACTTTAACAGGGTTAATCTGAAGCGGATCAAAGTGTTGTACTGTTTTATTTATGTGTTTCAGAGATAAAGCTCTTTGATAGTCTTGATTAGATACAAGGTTACAAATCGGGATCAATTCAAAATGGACATTTGGCACACAGGGGTTTATTTCATTCATTGTCGTGCTTCTCCTCAAGTATATTTTTAAGCTGTATAGATATGCTGATTAATGTTTCAAGCTCGGATAAAAGCCTTCGTTTTGAATTATCAGAGGCTTTTTTGTTCGTTGGTGATTGCAACAGTCTTTCAATTGAGGTTATCCATGAGGGAATAGTAAGAGAAAGACTTTTTATTTCTGCATCCGGATCATACAGCGGCATTTCTTTGATAGTGCCTACACTGTTTGGAAACTTGGGATCTATTGGTTTATTTATGTATTTTGAGATTATTTCTTTGGTAGTTGTATATGGAATTTGCCCGTCCGGATACTCGTTAATTCTGTCGCAAAAAGCCTGTATTACATTATCTGTTTTAGAGGCAAGCGAGATTAATTGACGTGTAGTAACACGTGCAGATTCATTGAGAATTTTCTTGGCAACGTTCGGCGAGTGCTCTTTAATCTTATCAATGGTTTTTGCATATTCGCCGTATCTGTAAACTGTAGCAGATGCCAGATTATATTCCTTCCCGAGGCGATCACGCGTCCTTACGATATCATTGTTAAACGGAGCTTCGGTATCACTTTGATACCGAACCTCTTTTTCTGGGCGCGAGTATTGATTACATCCGCTTGCGTTGTGTGCGCCTACGAGCTTTTCCGCTTCATATCGTTTTCCAATTAAATATCTTCTAATAGGCTCAGTTACATTTCTCCTTGAAAGCTGTACCGAACAGATCCAGATAATTACTTCTTCGCGACTTTCAAAGACCATAGGGAAAACGGGAGGTTCAAGACCATGCTTAATACAAATCTCATACCTGTTATGTCCATCGATGATGTAATCATTCCAAGTATAGATTGATTCGCGACATCCCTCTGAAAGAATGCTTTTCTCTAACTCTTCATACTCGCTTTGTGTAAGTGGCGGAATTAGATCCCTGAATTCGGGATCAATTTTATAACGATACTTTTCGTTGTTCATCAAGCACTATCTCCATTCTCTTTATATGGAATCGCTTGCTTCATATCAAATTCAATGAGTTGTTCCCTTTCGAAGAACACTCCGGGGATATGATAGTTGTTTTCTATGGTCCACTCAGGGCACAGTGTACATAGACTGCGAATGAGACTTAAACTTGTTAATTCATATCCTCTCGTGTGATTGCCATATATTTTATGAGAGTTTTTTGTCTCGATACTGGATATCAACACGATTTTCTTTGAAGAAGGATTCACTAGCAACTGTACATATTCCGGATCGCCAATTTTATCCAAAACATTCTGGTTTAGCCGTATACGTTTTCTTCTGATGTCAATTGCTATTTTCAAGTTATTGGCCTTTGACATTATTATTGTCCTCCGTATTGCTGCTTGGGGGGTTATCCGTGAGACTGAATACCGAATAGCCATTGAATATGTTTATCTGAAGTTGCTTTTGATGTTCGTCAACAGGAAGTCCAAATTGATTGCCCCATTCTTCAGGATAAGAAGGTAGTTTACAGGTTTTTACCTTATTGTCTTCTGTTATGGTGCGAGGATAAGCTTCTCTGCATGACAGATCAAAAACATAGAGGTATTCTTCTCCAGTGCTGATAAGTTTACCAAGCACTTTATAACGATAATCTGGATTCCAATCCATTAATTTCATAACCATTGCGAAAAAGAGACGACAGGTAATCTGTTTTGGATTCTTCTTTGGCGTTTTCCACGCTGTAGCATCCTTAGCATCTTCATTGCAAGGTCTTAGAACCAATTTCTTGTTATCAGGATTAACCAGTATTTGTACATACTCAACATTGGGAAGCTTTTTAAGGCATGTCATATTCACATAAAACTTTCCAAGATTGAAGGTGATAGAGGGTTCGTATATGTGGGAGAAGAACTCTCCACGTACAACTTGAAAGCCATCATACGAAAAGGAGACTTCAGGTATATCCTGGGTCTGTGTTTGTGTTTCCGGTGTTGTGTCGTCCATGCCTTATTAATTGACCTCCTGTCTGAATTCTTGTATTAGATTGGTTATCGTGTTACTGATTTCTTCTTTATCAGTGACATTAAGTTCATCGTTATCAGACTTGAAGGGTTCGCCATTATCAACAAGTTGTTCTGATGGCGTTTCAGAAAGCGTTAGTAATTCTTCCATCTGAGTGTGACGGTAGTATTCCAACCCGAAATTATTTGCCCATACAAGTGGATAAGCAACGATAGTGCTCTTTGAAGTTGAAGCATCGCTGTTGTTAGTCGTTTGGTTGGGGATAAACACTTCTGTATCGTTTAGTTCAAAAATAAGAATCATTTCTTCTTGATTCTGTCTTCGCACACCGCGAATACGATAACGGTAATCTGTGTTCCACTCCATTAACTCAAAAATGGCTTGCAGGAAAGGCGCACCACATATTGTTTTGGGTGATGTTTTACCTGTAGCTTTTGAGCACCAAGTGACATTATTCTTTTCTCCGGGATTTCCTTTACGAACAACAAGTATTTTTTGAGTCGGATGGATAAGGATCTCAATACAATCGATGTCGTTAAGCTTATGAATGCTTTCGAGGCTGAAGTTGATACCTTTTATTGTGAAAGTGGCAGATATCTGTTTGCTGGAGCTGAAGAATTGAGATCGAGCAATCTCAAATCCTCTCATATCGACATCTCCGTTATTAACAATAATGATAGATTTTCTTGTATTTGCTGTGTTGTTCTCATCATTATCATACGCGCTGGCAGAAGCATTAATATAGTCTTCAGCTTTGAATAACCATCGTGTATGTATTCTTACAAATCCTTTTAGCGGTCCTTCTTTTATCACATGAAGTTCAGGAAGGAAGCCGGGACTGTTTGATTTAGCAATACGTATGATTTTTTGTACAGCAATGAAATCATCTACACTTATAATGGCAGCATGATGATTTGATTGTCGATATTGATTGCGTTGTCCGCTATTTTTCTTGGATTTGTGTGTAAGAAAATCAGGTGTAAATGATTTGCGAGCCAGAACTTCGCCGCAATATCGTTCATTTTGCAGATGACCATATACAGAACGTGGTGACCAAGTTGTATTTCCTTTTCTGGTCTTTCGTTCAAGAGAAGTAAGTGTTTCGGCGATTTGTTTACAAGCATATCCATATAGGAACATGAAGAAGATCAAGCGTATCGTTTTGGCTTCATCTTCGTTGATTACAAGGTTACCATTTTCATCAACATCATAACCGAGCAATGGAGGCGTAAGGAATATCCCATGTGAAAAACGCATTTCTATAGAAGAATTCATGATAGAACTCTTGATTTGAGATTCTTGTTGCGCCATAGATGCGTGTACGGAAAGAATCATTTCTCCTTCTTCGTTGAGTGTATACAAACTCTCTGATTCAAAAAGGATACCCACTGCCGGATTCATATTTTTCAACATTCGAACATATGAGATACAGTCAACAATGTTTCTCGCAAAACGCGATACACTTTTTGTAATTATGAGATCGATCTTTCCAGCTTTACAATCGGCAATCATTCGGTTGAAGGCGTCACGGTGCTTTAAAGATGTTCCGGATATTCCTTCATCAGCGTAGATTTCGACAAGGTGCCAGTTTGGATGTTGACCGACAAAATCAGTATAGTAATTCTTTTGTAGTTCATACGAGGATGTTTGACGAGGATCATCAGTGGATACACGAGCATAGACGGCAACACGTTTCTCAGATTCATCATGATAGAAATCAGCCTTTTCTATCGCGGGAATAATTTCTAACTTATCAAGATCAACGCCTCTGTAACGTTCACGAATTCGAGCTTTTTGCTTGCTTGTTTGCTCTGCTTTTGATTCTGACTCACCCATTCCTTTATCTCCTATGAATAGTTTTTATCAATAAAAGTCTAATAATAGAATGACCAGTTGCCCATGTCCTACAAGTACTACTTTCGATAGATTTTTATGTCCTATAGGACAAGTTTTGCTAGTAATCCTTCTTGGCAGATATTGCCAAGGAGGTTTTTATATGATTGACGAAAGATCGATCGCAAGAAGAATTAGAGAGGAAAGGAGGAAGGCCGGCATTTCACAAGATTGTTTGGGAAAGAAGCTTGGTGTTGATGGCTTTTACATAAGCAAACTTGAGAATAACAAGAAAGGTTTAAGCTTGAATATGATTGCCGAGATTTCGAAAGCGCTCCATGTTTCAGCTGATTATTTGATCTTTGGGAATGATTTAAGAAAAGATGGACTAGAAGACAAATTAGCAACTGTCTTACATGGATGTTCAGATAATGAGAGAAAGGTTCTTTATGAGGCTATTTGCGCGCTCAAACGAATTCTTATTAACAATCGATACGACAAGTGATTTGCCTTATGTGCGGTATTGTCAGAAGGGAAGGCCGGCGACAAGCTGGCTTTCTTATTCCGCGTTTTTGTATAAGAGCAATTTAAAGCGCAGATTAAAGCGCAATTTTACGCTTTAAACTAAGAACTACTTTTTATGCAAGATCAATATTATAAGTGACAAAAAATGTCACTTATAATATAATGATGTCACTTATGATAATTGAGGTGTTATGATGAATCTTGGAAAAGAGACAGAAACGCTTGAGTTTAAGAAATCCACGGGTGAACTAAAGGAGGGAATGGTGTCTATTGCGTCCATCCTGAATAAGCACGGGGTGGGTACATTATACTTTGGAGTAAAACCAAATGGTGATGTCATTGGACAGGATGTATCCGAATCATCATTAAGAGATGTCTCGAGGTCAGTATTTGAAGGCATTAAACCGCAGATTTATCCGGCAATTGAGGAGGAAATACTGGATGGTCATCATGTTATAAAAGTGGAGTTCAGCGGAGAAAATGTTCCGTATTCTGCGTATGGAAGATATTATTTGAGAACTGCTGATGAAGATCGTGAAGTAACTCCTGAAGAATTGAAGGCGTTCTTTGGTGTAAGCAAACATCGAGGTAAATGGGAGCGCGCAAAGTCAGAGGCAAAGGCAGACCAGATTGACAAGAAGACGATAAAGGCATTTTGGAAAAGAGCTATAGAAGTTGGCAGATTGCCGGAAGGTAAATATACTTGCCCCATAATCTTAAAACGATATGGGTTAATTACAGGGGACTATCTAACTAATGCAGGCGAAGTGTTGTTCGGCAACACGCATCCGGTCACGCTGAAATTGGCTATATTTGCAACCAATGAGAAACTGACATTTTTGGATATGAAGCTTTATGAGGATAATATTTACAACCTGCTGAAGATAGCTGAAGATTATATCTCAAAGAACATACATTGGAGAAATGAGATTACAGGCTTTGAAAGAGAAGAAGTACCAGAGATTCCGTTAGCTGTTATACGTGAGGTTCTTGCTAATAGTTTTGCTCATGCAATCTATGATAGCCGAACACAACATGAAATATGTATTCATCCGGATATGATAACTATATACAGCCCTGGCGATTACGCAAGTGAACATAAGCCAGAAGAGTATATTAGGCGCAACCTTGAATCTGAATTGAGGAATCCCAATATTGCAAGACTTCTGTACTTGACTAGATCTATTGAGAAATTCGGAAGTGGATTTAAGAGAATCGACAGTCTCTGCAAAGATGCCGGCGTTAAGTATTCATATGAACGAACAAAAAACGGCTTCAAATTCATTCTTCATAGACCCAGATTTATAAGTGACACTCCTAATGTCACTTATGATGTCACTTATGGAAAAGGAGAGGCATTAAACATTACGGAGCAGTCTGTGCTTGCCATATTAAAACAAGATCCTACAATATCTCGTGAAGATATTGCAGAGAAGGTGTCTAAGACGGTAAGAACTGTGCAGAGAGCATTAGTATCTTTGACGGAAAAAGGGTACATTAAGCGTGTCGGAGCAAAGAAAAACTCCACATGGGAAGTGTTGAAATAATGCAAGTCAATTAGCACTTACGATTTGTTTTAGTCGTAAGTCAAGTCGTAAGTGAAATAGCAGATTGCGGTTGATATCAATTGCAAAACCAATCGCAAATTTTTACGATTGATAGCGGGCCCAATTGTTGGTTCTACAGTTTAGGAAGGTATTATCCCACGGATAATTCTGGGATAAGAAAACAGAAATAATATGGTTATTTCCTGCAATTCCTGATAAAATAATCCCAATATCTTGTAACACAGCAAAGCGTGTAACACTACATGTTGTTACCCTAGACGAGCTTGAATAACCGACAAAAATCATAAGAAGCCCGAAATCATTACGTTTCGGGCTTTATAATATCTTCCGTGAGTTCATTTTGAGTTCACTTTGTTTTATTGTGGAATAATCAGAATATTATTTCTGATGTTTTCTGCTGCATAAAAAATCATGTTATGAATGATTAGATTTCTACCTAAAAAGCATAGTGAATACCTTCCGGTGTGCTTCAATTTTTTCTTTATTTTTCTCAAAAACGATCAAAAACATAATTCCCAACCTGCCTAAAACGGTATTTTTAACCCCTCAAAAACGGCCTTAGTGTTAAGAACTCTTAACACTAAGTGCCATTTTGGGCACTTTTTTGAAATTTCTTCGAAAACGAGGCTAAAAAACACCCCCTCTCAGTCAAGTAGTAGTGAAGGGAGAAATATCTTCAAACCTGAACCGAAAGAACGAAGCGATAAAAGACGTTTTCTTCTTAAGGCACCCCATAGTGTTAAGAAGTCTTAACACTAAAAGCTTTTTTCGATTATTCGTCAATTTGACAAGGCCAAAATGCTAGGACAGCAGAGGGGTGTTTGTGGAGTAAAGGTGAAGGATGAAATATTTCGAACTTCACCGCAGCTTGACAATTGAATACTAAACCGAAAGGTACGTTAACTTGTATCGGTGTTAAAATACCAAGCCAAGTTGATCCCGACCGCGCGATGACCTTCCGAAAGGGAGAGAGCGATAACGGGGATGGATCAGAATCGGGATTGCACCCCGAGGGAGGCGATGACAGGTACAAAGTCATAATGATACTTCTGTGAAGAGCAGCGGAGGCGTATTGGTCTCCGGGGTGGGATTTCGAAGTTCCCACTCATGATCTCGTAGTCAGCAATACGAGAGCCTTCCGGTTTCCCAGGGAGATTCGAAAGCCAAAAGGCCAGTAGGTCTCTCGTCCGCAGGGGGGCTACAGGAGAAATACTGCGATAATTCGAGTTTGAGAACAAGGGTATAGAAACCGAAGATTTCCACCAAAAACGACTCAAAACTGTCTTCAGACAAATGTCAAATTGGGCTCAAAAATGGGCCGGTCTGTTAAAAAGTCTTAACAGATCGGGATATTTTTTCAAGTTTTTCAAAAAAACTCAGAAATGATGCTAAAAAACACCCCCTCTCAGTCAAGTAGTAGTGAAGGGAGAAATAACTTCGAACTTCACCGTTACTTGACAACTGAATACTAAACCGAAAGGTACGTTAACTTGTATCGGCGTTAAAATACCAAGCCAAGTTGACTCCGACCGCGCCATGACCTCTTTCGGGAGAGAGCGATAAAGGGGATGAGTCAGAATCGGGGTTGCAACCCGAGGGAGGCGATGACAGGTACAAAGTCATAATGATACTTCTGTGATGAGCAGCGGGGGCGGATCAGTCTCTGGGGTGGGATTTCGAAGCTCCCACTCATGATCCCGTAGTCAGCAATACGGGAGCCTTCCGGTTTCCCAGGGAGATTCGAAAGTCGAAAGGCCAGTAGGTCTCTCGTCCGCAGGGGGGCTACAGGAGAAATACTGCGGAAAAAGAAATAAATCTTTGGATAACTATACCTAAAAAAACACGTTAAAACGAAATACGATTATGTGCAGTATTGATCGTGTTAACAAATACAATAGGGGATATCAGTCCTCAAGTATACTGATACCCTTAGAAGAGTCCAGGCTTATCCTATAGCTCGTTAAGTTTATCTCGAGTAATCCGATATCCTTTTTTGCTTGATCCAAGCATGTCTTTTCCTTGCGGGAGAGTTTACTCTTTCCTTCAAGATTGGAAATTGTGTTGTAAAGTGATTCCCATTCGATCATCTTCGAAAGCACGAAATCGTTTTGAAGTTGGAGCGTGATCTTCGAAAGATCAAGGGAACCTTTAACATCAGGATATAAAAGTCTGAAATATGCAAACAAAGTATCTGAAGTAGTAAAGCGGGCGGTATTCCTGATAATGACACCATTCTCATCTCTGTCGCCGGAGAGCGTCATTACACCGGACTTTTGAAGAGACAATAATAGTTCAAACAAATTGCCGAGAGTTCTAAAACTCTTTGTTTCGGATTCGAGATCATTAAGTATGGAATAACTGATTCCCAGTGCAGTTGCAATCTTTCTTAGCTGGTCATCTCGTGGAGTCATCTTTCCTGATTCGTAATTACAGATAGAAACATAGTGAATGCCGCTGGCTGCTGCCAACTCTCTTTGAGTCATATCCGCACTCTTACGATAGTATCTGATCCTTTCTCCTATTGTCATACTTACCTCCGCAATTAGTGAAAGTTTAACACAAAATTAGCGGAAACATTAATTTTAAGATGAAATCTTATTGATTTATTGTTGCAGCACAACTAAACTGTTAGTGTAAACGCTAACAAAATTATCAAAACTATTAATATATCGAGGTAACAAAACATGGAAAATATTAAGTTTTATGTAACTGCCGAAGAGCTTTCAGAAGCTTACGGCATATGTTTATCCAAGGCCTATAAGTTGATCAGACAGCTTAACGCCGAACTTGAAGCAAAAGGCTTCATTATAGTTCAGGGCAAGGTTCCGAGAAGATACGTAGAAGAACGTGTATACGGGTATTCTCCGGTATCTTCGATCCGGGAGGAGGAACCCAGTTCTGATAAGGAGGCCGTATGAGTGCACAGAAAGATATAAATACAGGAAAGTGGTATATCCAGTACCGGTATACCGACTGGACGGGAAAGCGCAAGCATTCGGTTAAGCGTGGTTTTAACACAAAGCGTGAAGCTGAGGATTGGCTTATAAGTTTTCAGCATAAGAAGGGGTCAAAGCTCAACATATCTTTTGGAGAGTTCACAGAGATGTACTTTGAAGATATGTCGGCCAGATTAAGAAAGTCAACACTTTTAGGTAAGCGGTATCTGTTTGACTCGAAGATCCTTCCGTATTTCAAGGACAAACAGCTGGATGCGATAACAGTATCCGATATCAGAAAATGGCAGAATCATCTCATAAAAACGGAGAAATCTGCCACATATATCAAGACGATCAATAATCAGATGGCCGCATTATTCAATTATGCCGTCAGATATTATGATCTTGGTTCTAATCCCTGTGCTAAGGCAGGAACCATAGGTAAATCTAATGCTGACGAGATGAACATCTGGACACTGGAAGAGTTTACGAAATTCCTTGATGCAATTATCGATAAACCACAGTCATATTTGGCTTTTATGCTTCTCTTCTGGACCGGTATGCGTGTAGGTGAACTCTTGGCTTTAACACCGGCTGATATAGATTGTGAAAACCGTGTTATCAGGATTACTAAATCATATCAACGTCTTAGAAAAGAAGATCTCATAACTGAGCCGAAAACAGAATGCAGCCGAAGGAAGATTACGATACCTGAATTCATAATCCCGTATATTCAAGATTATGAGAGCCGTATCTATGGTCTCAAGAAGAATGATCGGTTATTTCCCTTCACAAAGGATTTTCTTGAGCACGAGATGAAGCGGGGAGTCAAAACCTCAAACGTTAAGAAGATCAGGATACACGACCTTCGTCACAGCCATGCAAGTCTGCTTATATCTATGGGATTTGGTGTAAAGGAAATACAAAACAGATTAGGCCATCAGAAATCATGCACGACACTTGATACCTATTCACATCTGTATCCTGATTCTCAAGATAAGTTAGCAAGTAGATTGAACAGTATCTATAAAGGAGGCAGCAATGAAAAAGAAGAAGAATGAACATAACCGCAAAAGAAACCGGTCGATCACCTTCAGACTCACAAGAGAAGAAGAAGTTAAGATCAGGGAGCGGATTAACGTTCTAGGTATCCCGATGCAGGAGTTTTTTCTTGATTCGTTCACCAGTACTGAGATAGTTATCGTATGGGGAATGTTTGCGAACGAGCGTCTTGCTATCGAGATTAAAAAATTAAGTACCGTTCTTGAAGATGTCCTTTCTCTTGAAGATGATAACTTCGATGCTGATGAAGTTCTTGATGATGTGAGATGTTGCCGCATCTGTCTTGAAGAGATCGAGAGCATCCTTCGGCAAGGTCACCAACTTCCGGAGGAACAACTCTAGGCAGCACGATTAACTTGATTCAACTAACTGAAGAGCTTTTTCTTTTCCTGACATCAGGAGAGAAAGAGCTCTTTTATTATCCAAACTACTACAAGGAGAAATTTAACATGAAAGATGAAGAAAGAATAAATGTAACGAATACTGCCGTTATAACTGAAGGACAGTCAAACCCAGCTAACAGTGACAGTATTGCAGAAGAACCTACCGGCCGAAACAAGAAGGTGAGAGGATCTTCCCGCATGATATCCGATGCGATAATCAGCAGCGGAAGATTTTTGAAGCTTTCCGATAAAGCGAAAGTCCTGTATATGTATCTGATTGTCAGGACAGATGATGAGGGTGCGGTCGAAGCATATCCGGCTATGGTACTCGTAGGAGCAACAGAGGATACTCTTAATGAATTGATAACCAAGAATTTCGTTATAAGACTTAACGACGATGACGTAGTATTGATCAAGAATTTCTTTGAGCAGAATACCTTGAGGCAGGACAGAACGAAACCGTCAAGGTTCCACAATCTTATCGCTGACGTATGTCCGCAAGTTGCGGCTGATTGTCAGCGTAATATAAATCAAGTCAATCAAACAGAATGTAAAAAGAAAAGTAATTCAGTTCAATCTAAATCAATCCAAGAAGCAGCGGCTGAGAAGAAACCAGATATATCCGTGTTTAATCCCAAGGAGGAATATGTGATCCCTTATGTTATGGATAAGTATGGATATAAGTATGGATTTACTGAAGCAGACGTTAGGTGTCTGGTAGAGCTTGCGGACATGTTAGAGGGCATCTCCCGTGAGACAGAACACGATCCTGACGGCTTGGGTTATGAATGGATGCAGGAGTATTTTGACATAAAGTTCAAGCTGCTGGAACGAGAGAATTCCAAGGCCATAATCCAGAATAAATATGCCTATTTAAAGACCATGATCGAGAACGATCTCAGAGGTGAAGGTAAGATACCGGAAATCTGTTACGACACAAGAAAAGCAGGTTAAGTTGGTTGCTCGATGAGAACGCTCGGGGGATATTGGTGTATCTCCCGGGTGATCTTTGTCCCTTGTACTAATTTATAGCAGGCTACGCTTTTTGATATCAAAAAGCACATTTTAGGGAGAACCCTGAGACCCCTAATGCGCCCCAGCCGGGCGCTATTTTTATGAAAACACGAGGTATATAAATCTATGAGCAGAAGAAACAAAGCCGTCGTCATCCGCTTCACCGAAGATGAATGGCGGTCACTAAATGACAAGGTGAAGAAGGCAAAAATGCCAAGAGAGAAGTTTTGTAGAGCGGTTCTTCTTGGTGCCAAGATCAATGCTCCCCCGGATGCGGATTATGTGTCCTTGATCTTCGAGGTCAGGCGTGTCGGCAATAATCTCAACCAGCTTGTCCGCAAGCTGAATGTTTTGGGAATAGTACACGGACTTGAGCTGGAAAGAAACCAGAACGAGATCCATGAGGTATGTGACATGTTGTGCGATACCTTCAGGAAGGTGGTGAAGTGATATGGCGGTAACGAATATGTGGGCAGTAAAAGGCAGTGTATCCTCAGTCGTTAAGTATATCGAGAACCCGGAGAAGACAACCCCGAGAGATATGCAGCAGGTAATGTCATATATCACTGATGCAGACAAGACTGAGCAGATGATGTATGTGACAGGGATTAACTGTGAGCCTGAGATCGCTGCAAAGCAGTTCATGCAGACCAAGCAGCTCTGGGGAAAGGAAGGCGGCAGGGTAGCATATCACGGTTATCAGTCCTTCAGAGCCGGAGAAGTCGATGCGGAAACGGCGCACAAGATCGGCGTGGAACTTGCGGAGCGGTTGTGGGGAGACAGATTTGAGGTTGTCGTTGCAACGCATCTTAATACCGGACACTATCATAATCACTTCTGTTTGAACTCTGTATCGTTCGCAGATGGATATAAGTATCACGACACCAAAGAAGATATCCGGCGCATGAGAGAAACCTCTGACGCGATTTGCAGGGCGTACGGACTGTCTGTCGAGAAAGCCCCTAAGATCGACCAGAGTAAGCGCCGGAACTATCGTGAATGGAAAGACCAGCGGGAAGGCAAAGTAACGCTAAGAAGCAATGTAAAGGCTGATATAGATGCAGCCATAGCCTATAGCAGATCTGAGGAGGAATTTGTTTCTGTAATGAGATCTATGGGATATATGTTTATTATCAAATCAGAGACCGGAAAATATCTTAAGTATGCCAAGCTCAGACTTCCAAACTCAGACAGATGTGTAAGGCTTGAGTCCTTAGGCCCGGGTTATGACCTTGGTGATTACAGACGAAGGATTATCCTGAATACGGTTCAGCCGGTTGATCCGTTTTATGATCTGGAAACTATTCCGACCGAGGATAAGATAAGGCATTATACAGAGCGAATAGAACGTGCTGGCTTCCGTGTTGTGTACACGTATCACGGTATTCAGCTGAAAGCTTGTGTAAAAAGACGCAAGTATCGCGAGTATTCCCCTGAACTGGTAGAGGATATCCGAAGGCTTGATAAGTATATAAGTCTTCAGAATTTATGCCGGAAGTACGGACTTGATACGCCTGAAGATGTCGAGGATCTTAAGACCAGGTTACGTGAAGAGATATCTCGTATTGCAGAAGAACGTGATGAATGTCGCAAGCAAGTTCAGTATTGGGAAAGACACGATGCTCCCGGATATGTCGATATCTGGAAGATCAAAACACAGGAAAAGACCAAGCAGATGCGACCGTTATATCGTGAACTCCGTATGTGTGAAGAAGTCCTAAAGACAGGACCGATGGCCAGGATGAAAGCTATAGCTCTTGTTCAGCAACGCGTTAAGGAAGAACAGTGGCGGCAACTCAGAAAAGATCTTGAAAAGACAAGACCTCAGAAGAAACCGCAGCCACGGTGCAGATAAAGATAACCCCAGTGTTCCGCTTGGAGCACTGGGGACTATTTTTCGTTCAAAAATTTACAATGGTGTTTTTCTTTTCCGATGCCATTTACAGGAGAACGGGTACGAATAAATGTATTTACTATAGCAATTATAGTACTTCTTATTTGTTCAGAAATACGAATCGGCTATACATAATTACAATAAATGATACGCCTGAAAAGTGCTTTGTTTGCTGTGCGTTAACAGAATTATTGCAAAACAACATTACAAATGTTATTATGCTAAAAACATGTTATCGAGGTAAAATAATGATCAAGCATCAAAGAAAGATATTCGGAATTAAATTTGATGTTGAAAGGATAAACCCTGTAGGACTTCCTCTGTATTTGACGGCAGGTCGTTCGTTTTGGCGATATACATACTCTGGTATGAGTTTTATCATTGTTAACATTCCAAACGACGAGAAGTTTGGTGTTATTGCATTTGAGAAACAACGTGCTTTGCTGGAAAAGAGATTTGAATCACCAGTTGCATTTAGTTTTTCCTATATAAGCGGAAGGCAAAGGGATAGTTTGATCGAAAAGAACATTCCATTTATTTCTGATGCCAAACAATTATACCTTCCTTTTTTGGGGATGATGTTAAGTGATCGGTTAGCACAGCAAAAGCAGATCAATGCAGAAAAAATGATGCCGGTAACACAGGCGCTGTTTTTACATATTCTTTATAACAGCAATAACAAGCCAATGCTTAAGAAGGATGCCGCAGAATTCTTGTGTGTTACGAGAACTTCCATCACGAGAGCTAGTGATCAACTATTAGCCATGGAGTTGATCAATCAGGAAATGATCGGAAAAGAATGCTATATGATGTCCGTGATGACAGGTAAGGAATTATATGAAAAGGCAAAGAGGTTTCTTATTAACCCTGTGCAAAATGTAATTACAACAGATAATGATTTTGATAGTTATCCTTTTTCAGGCGAATCGGCCCTTTCAATGTGTTCTATGCTCAATGCTCCCAAAATTCCGGTTAGGGCAATATATAAATCAGATGTTGATATAAATGAAATATCTGAAATTGATGTCAGGTGGTCATCTGATGACAGTGCTGTAAATTTGGAGCTTTGGAAATATGATCCAAGATTATTTGAGAAAAAAGGAGTTGTTGATCCTGTCTCTTTAGCAATGTCTTTAACAGAAAATGTTGATGAAAGAATAGAGGCATCTATAGAGGAATATTTGGAGGAGTATGAATGGTAGTAGGAATAGACAGCTTTATAGAAAAGTTCAAAGACTATCCTGATTGTTATACCATCATTGGCGGTGCAGCCTGTGACATCCTGATGACTGAGGCGGATATTGATTTCAGAGCAACCAAAGATATAGATATGATCGTCATAATGGAGGCTCGATATAAAGAATTCACTAAAGTGTTATGGGATTATATTCTTGAAGGAGGATATCGGTTTGGTTGGAAAAATAGTGATGAAGTGCATTTTTACAGATTTACTGAACCCAAGCCTGGTTATCCGTCAATGATCGAATTGTTTTCGAAAGAACCGGACTATATTAAAGATGTTCCTTCTGGAATTGTTCCGCTTCATATTGATGATGAGACTTCAAGTCTTTCTGCAATCCTTTTGAATGAAGATTTTTATAATTTTATGTTGAAGGGGCGCAGAACAATACTTGGGGCAAGCGTGCTTGGAGCCGAGTATCTCATACCGTTTAAGATGTATGCGTGGCTTGATCTGAAAGACAGAAAAGCCCGTGGTGAACACGTTAATGAAAGAGATTTGAAAAAGCACAAGTATGATGTGTTTAGACTACTACAAATAGTGGAACTGGGAAAGAAGATTGAAACAACAGGAAATGTTAACGAGGCAGTGCGAAGATTTTTACAAGAGATTAGGGATGTGAAAATCCCGCTAAAACAAATAGGCCTTTCTATTGATATGAATGAAGCCATAGGGTTTTTGGAATCGATCTATATTTGACACTAGATTTTACTTTATCCCTGCGTTTTATACTTTATCCCCGACATCTTCAATGGATGTTGCGTGGAACACATTAATATAATTGACAATATAATTATATATTCATAATTATTTTTCGAGGCAGCTATGTTGAGAATTGCGATTTGTGAGGATGAAGAAAAATACCTCGAACTGGAGAAGAATATTGTATCAACATATCTCAAACAAAAGGGATTGTCTTTTAGCGTGACGGGATTTTCTGCTTGCGAGAGTTTGCTTGAAGATAAAGTTCAGTTGGATATTTTTGACTTAATTATTCTTGATGTTGAGATGAAGGGGTTAAATGGAATCGCGGCAGCAAAAATGATACGAGAAAAGAATGATAAGGTGCAAATCGCCTTCATTTCAGCTCATATGTGTTATTCTACGGATGGATATCACGTAAGGGCTATAAGATATATATTAAAGGACAAAGATGATTTTGAGAAATATCTTCAAGAGTGTCTCGACCGCTTTTTGGAAACCATAGATCAAAACGAAAGAGAAATAACACTTGACTTTACAATAGGAAAAAGAACTTTAAAAGTATCTGATATTGTTTATCTTAGGTCATCAGGAAACTATACCGTTTTTGTAGTTTCATTTGAGTCACAGGAGACATATTTGCTCCGTAGCACACTCAAAAAGATGACAGATATAATGCAAGCGTTTGATTTTGTTCCGGTTAGCTCTAAAGAAACAGTTAATCTTTGTCATGTCAGATCATTATCAAGATATAATATGATTTTGGATAATGGAACAGAAATCTCGATTTCACAGAAAAAGTATAATGACGTATATCGCACATATACTCTTTTTAGAGGGAAAAACTTATGACAGAGAATATATTGGGGATAATTCTTACGCTGCTTTATACACTGATGAATTATGCGTTCTTAAGAAGTGTATTGAAAAGAAAAGCTGATAAATCAGTAGATTATATATTGATTTTTTCTTTGTTTGTATTAAGTGCTTTTGCTTCGATATTATTACGACCGGTTCCTATAGTAAAGATGGTACTGGTAATAGTTGCTACCATAGTTGTAACAGTTATTGTATTCAAGATATCAATAAAGAAAAGTATTCTTGTTAACTTAATTTATAGTGGTATATATACCTCTGTAGAAATGATTGCGTTGTTGATTTTGCAGAAAGTTATCAGAGCTAATGAAATATCCGAGATAACAGATGAAAACGGAGCATTTATCGCTGAATTGATATGCCAATTTATTGTTCTAATAATCATTATAATTTTGAGTGTTGTCTTTAAGAAAAATACACTTTCTAGTTTGGATTTCAAAGGATGGTTGATATTTGCGCTATTCCCTTTATTTACTCTTGTAACAATAGTTGTATTGATATATGGTGCAGAGAATAGACAAATAGGGGATATGTTTTATAAGATGGTTTTCTTTGCAACCGGCTTGCTTTCGCTTAATTTATTGCTGTTTTTGTTGCTTGATAATGTTATAAGACGTGAAGGTAGAATCCGAGAAAAGGAAATGCTGATAGAACAGTCTGAACATTTAAACCAAATGTATCGGTCTTTGTCAGAAGAGCGAGAAAAACAAAAAGCCCGCTCTCATGACTATCTGAATCATTTACAGGTCATGCTTATGCTTGCTCGTGAAGGCAAGTTAAGTGAAGAAATTCAATATATTGAAGAACAGCTCGGACAGGAAATGCATAGTGTGGATATTATTGATACCGGTAACACACTGATTAATGCTGTTTTAAATATAAAATACTTTGAGGCCAAAGAAAAAGGTATCGTTATTCCTTTTATTGCCGATGAATTAACAGGCTTGCATATTAGCGACAGTGATTTGGTGACAATCCTCACAAACATTCTGGATAATGCAATTGAGGCTGTTCAATTGTGTGATGATAAGAGAATAGTATTCAAGATTATTAAGGATAAAGATATGCTCATAATTGATTCCTCTAATCCTTATGTTGGACAGATTCCAGATGGTGAAACCGTTAAAACAACTAAACAAGACAAGGATAATCACGGATATGGAATAGCTAATATCCGGCAAACCGTAGAATCGAATAATGGCAATTGTTTTATCGAAACTCAAGATGGTATTTTTCATATAACAATAGCCATTCCTTTTGCATGATTTTTACTCTGTCCCAAGATATTTTACTTTATCCCTGGAAGCTTTCGATTTAATTGATTGGTAATTCTGTGTGTTTGTATCATCCCATTAACGGGAGACAAGCATTATGGAATATCTATCATTATTACTCGCTGATCGAATGATTAAATGTCAAGTCATCGAAGAAGATGATAAGAAGTACTATGCTTATTCTATTCAGTTACTGTTGGAAAAAATCACAGGCATTCTTCTGATTAGTGGTTTTGCGTTGGTCTTTAAATCGTTGGTTGAAGTTTTAATATTTCTGATTACCTTCTCTCTGATTCGAGTACATTCAGATGGTATACATTGAAAAACCAGTATTGG
>Ga0256404_1001559_pt1 | contig 54663 bp, 36 predicted proteins | sample RumenRJG_01DNA_FD_185990 | JGI IMG/M metagenome (GOLD analysis project Ga0256404, IMG submission 185990) | Bovine rumen microbial communities from Lethbridge, Alberta, Canada - RJG_01 | ecosystem: Host-associated > Mammals > Digestive system > Stomach > Rumen | place: Canada: Alberta | collected... | reverse complement strand
CGCTTTCTGGGAGCGAATGAGACCTGGTCCTCGACCTGACCGGTCAGGACGTTGTGGACTGTGACATTAAGCTTGCCTCCCTCCACCTTACCTTCTATCACCGTGGGGAAATGCTTCTCATCCAATTTCGGACCTCCTCCGACAAGTTGGGTCCAACTCCTTCCCGGAGTGGGGTCGTCTCGGCGGTAAGTATGCTCATGGGCGGTTATAATCAATTGGCAATGAGCTTTTTCCAATAGCGGAGTCCAAAGCTCCGCACAGGTGCGCTGCCAGATGGCGAAATCATGGGTGTACTTCGGATCCTTGTCGTCCGGAGCCACATCACCGGGATTGGACTCGGGTCTGGAGTCGAATAGCGGAATATGACAGAAAGCCACAAGGTAAGGAGCCTTGGCGATGTCCTTCCTTTTGAGGGCGTCACGAAGCCAATCCACCTGCGCGCGGCGATAGGCGGCACTGTTGAACAATCCGGCGAAAATCGGATTGGTGTCCATCTTATCCTCGGCGGTATCAAGCCCGATCAAGGCGATATCCCCCATCCTGACGGCAAAGTTCCTGCCGAGATCCCAATCCCTCGGAGCCCTCTCCTCTGGCTGGCGATACATCCAAACCCTTTCCAGATGACGGTTGGCCATGCCTCTTGAGTCGTGATTGCCGGGACTGAGAAGGTAAGGAATCTGCGAGGCGTAATCCTTGGCGGAAATCTTTGGATCCAGGAATATTTCTATCTGACTTTCAATTGTTTCTTGGGTATTAGAAGCGTCGCCGTTCCAAATCACGCAGGAAGGAGCCAGGGAGTTGACCTTAGATATCGTCTTCTCGATGCCGGGCCAATGTACATGGGTGTCGTTTATGACGCAGAAATGTCCCTCCGAGGCCTTCCCGGCGGTGGTGAAACTGTAGGTTCGCAGATCCTCCTCAGTGCCGAGAATCTTCATGTCATAGCCGCCACCATAATGGATCCTGTCGGCGCCGATCTTATAGAAATATTTGGTGGAAGGCTTCAGGCCGGTTACCCTGATCTGGCTTACCTTGTCGCTGATCTCAGTCAGGCGGTAGCCGCCGCACTTGATTTTCCTCGCGTCACTAAGGTCCGGTTTCTCCCCGATAAGGACATATCCGTTGGCAAGAGCCCCGACAGCGAAAGCCACTCCGATAGAATCTTCCGCATAATTCTGCAGCATAGGGGCCGAAGTGATCAGTTTCCCGTCCCCGTCGGTAGCATTACCGTCATGACCGGTCATCCCGTCCTCTGTCATCCTGAGCGGAGCGAAGGATCTCTCCGCCGCTTTAAGCGCGTTCCCGGCACCGGCGGCCGCCACCAGAATCGCCGAATCCTTGATGAAATCTCTTCTTTTCATATTGCCGTGTTTTATAATTAATTAGTATTCAGAAATCACGCATATAAGAACGGACTTTATTCCAAAGATCGTCGCCGCGAAGATCCCGCTCAAGGATCGTCCCGTCGGGTCCAATGAGAATAATGTACGGGATGTAATTGAAGCCATAAGCCTCGGGAACCGTTTCAGGCACGTTCAGGATCTGCTTCCAAGGCACCTCGAACTCAGCGACCGCCTCCTGAGTGTTTTCCACCTTGTCAAAGACCGGCACTCCGACAATGTCAAACGGTTTGTCTTTGTACTGGTAATAGATATCCTTAAGACGCGGGATCTCCTCCCGGCACGGACCGCACCAGGACGCCCAGAAATCCACAAGCACGTATTTCCCCTTGCCGACGAAATCCGACAGTTTGACGGACTTGCCATCAGGCTGCAACGCCTCGAAGTCGATGAACTTATCCGCCTTACCCGCCGGTACGGTCTGCCCCCCGGCAGTCAGGCAGCAAAGCGCCGCCACTATAGCGGTCAAAATGTATCTTCCTTTCATATATCTCGCAATATACAAAAAACAATCGAAGATCTAGAACTGGAAGTATATGAAACTCTGTAGATCAGCGGTGATGAACTGGCAGATGATGAAGACGGCGACCATGCAGGCGAGAACCATCAGCGCGAGAGGCATCTTGGCGAACCAGATGCGGTACCGTCTCTTGAAATTCTCCGGGAGCCAATGAATCAGCATTCCCACGATGAACACCAGAATAATGCTCCGGTGCTGCCAGGCCATCTGTGGCACCAGCGACCAATCCCACTGCCCACCGATCTGGTTGACCATGTTCTTGGCCGTGCTCCAAGCCTTCTCGTTGGCCTCGGCGGGATCAAGGTTGGATCCGCTGCGGAAGAAAAGACGGGTGAAAGTGATGAATATGAATGTCATCAGCACCGCCCAGGCGTCACTGATCCATCTGACGGCCTTACCTTTCTTGACTTTATGGAAAAGCATCCCGACGAAAGCGCCCAGGAGAATTATCACGGTCCACCAGAAGAACATATTGAACACAGGCGCTCCGAAATAATATTTCAAAGCCCCGAAAGCGGCCACAATGAGCCCGATAACGAGAACCTTGAAATAGGCGTTGCAACTGGCCCAGAAGCGGTAGATAAGCATACCAAGCCCGTTAAGACCTCCCCAGATCATGAAATTCCAACTGGCTCCGTGCCAGAGGCCTCCAAGGAGCATGGTGTCCATCCTGTTGATGTCCGAGATGAGTTCCTTCCGCCAGCTTTTCTTGAAAGCGATGAGAAGGGCGATTATCACCGTCAGGACCAGCACGCTGCCGAACACCCACCAGCTGCCGGCCAGGGCAGAGGCCAGGAAGGCTATTCCGAGGATGATGGCATAAGATCCGAATGTGCCGTTGCGGTTACCTCCAAGGGGTATATACAGGTAATCCTGCAACCATTTGGAAAGGGAAATGTGCCACCTTTTCCAGAACTCCCCGGCGTTCCTCGCCTTATAAGGAGAGTTGAAGTTCTTCGGAAGATAGAAGCCCATCAGCATAGCCACTCCGGTAGCGATGTCGGTGTAGCCTGAAAAGTCGGCGTAAACTTGGAGGGAATATCCGAACAGTGCGGTGAGGTTCTCAAAACCGGTGTAAAGAAGCGGGTTCTCGAAGACTCGGTCGCAGAAATTCACAGCAAGGTAATCGCTGAGAATCAGCTTCTTGGCCAGTCCGTTAAGGATCCAGAAGATGGCGAAGCCAAACTGGGTACGCCCGAGGAAGAAAGGCTTGTGGAACTGGGGAATGAATTCCTTTGCCCTGACGATCGGGCCAGCTACAAGCTGAGGGAAGAAGCTCAGGTAGAAGCCGAAATCCAGGAAATTCCGCACCGGCTCGATGCCGCCCTTGTGTTTGGATGTGGATCCACCTCGGGAGACATCCACGACATAGCTGATAGCCTGGAAGATAAAGAAGGAGATGCCGACAGGGAGGAAGATCGAATCAACGCTGAAAACTCCGGAACCGACCACCGAATTGCCCCAGGAAGCTATCCAGTCTTTCACGACGAACGAAGTGCCGAACAGATTGTTCAACACATCAGTTATGAAATAGGCGTATTTATAATAACAGAGCAGCGAAAGGTCCACCACGACGCTCGTCACCACGACAAAAGTCCTCCAGAACTTTCGCTTGCAATATGGCAACAGCAAGCCTGCCAGATAGTTATAGACTATCACGAAGACCAGGAGCATCAGGAACAGCCCGCTGGTCTTGTAATAGAAGAACAGGCTCACGAAGAAAAGGAAGGCGTTCCGCAGGAGAGTCTTGTTCTTGAACAGGCAAAGGAAAGCCAGGACTAAGGCGAAGAACGCCCAGAAGTAGAACTGGGTGAACAGCAACGGATGGGCCTGATCAAAAGCGAACAGGTCCCTAAGAAACCGCAGCGACACTTCTCTCAAACCGGCCATGTCCTTCTCCTTAAATGTTCTATATATTTAGCCATGAAGGCATTGAACAACAAGTCCCCTATAATCGTGTAGCCTTCGTCCGTGAAGTGGATCTTGTCCCGGCGGGCGAGCCCGGCCTCTTCCCATTTCTTCATAGACTCCAGTCCTCCCATTATCCCGAAAAGGTCCCAATAGCCCCCGCCGCAATCCTGGCAAAGGCGGAAAAACGCCTCCTGGACCTCAAGACCGTTGCGGTTGACTGCGTACACCCGGCGACGCACCCTTTTGTAACTGTCGTTGTTGGTCACAAAGAGCAGGGCGCAGTCTGGATTGACCGAACGCACCCGGGCTACCAAGGTTTTGTATTTGGCGATAAAATCCTCTTGGGTAAAATCCTTTCCAGTAGCGTCATTGATACCGATAGCGAATATCACCAAGTCCGGATTCACCATCCGAAGATCCCTTTCCAAATCCTCACAGCGGAGGTACGACGGCACGGCCGCGCCGTTGACGCCGATTCCGGTCACGGATATTCCCGGAGATGGATTGTCAAGATATATTCCCGTCAAGGTCAATTCTCCTCCCTTCCCGGCCACCGCCACTTTGACAGAGTCCATCGGCTCAGGCAACAGGTAGGACCAGCAAGACCGCTCCTCGACCCGAGTCCCGCGAAGGGTGTCACCCGTCTCCAAAACCACGACCGGAAACCGCTCACCTCCAGAGGCATAACCAAGAATATCCATGCGGTCGAACCAGAAGTCAGGATCCGCTGAAGTGGCGTTTCTGGCCTTAAGGACTATCTTCACCGATGCTGTGGAATCAGAAGTCGTGACGGCCATCCCTGTGAGACCGAGTCTCCGAGGCAGATCCCTCTTGATATTTTTTGTGGCCTCCCACTCCCCTTCATAACGGGAGCGGTAACTGCTTGGAGTGTTGGTTTTGGCCGCTGTGAAAGGGAAGACCATTCCCCTTCCACCATCTATCCCGTCCCCAAGGGCAAGGAGATTATTGCGGAAACGTCGCGTCAGGGTGCCCCCCTGGACATGCGAGCCGCCAATATGCATGATCCTGAAGTTCCCGGAACCGGAAAGCAATGCCGCGTCCATCTTCGAGAACGCTTTCTCGAAAGCTGAACTGTCGCCAAGGAAAATGATTTTATTGAGGTCGAAACGGGCAAACTCCAATTCAGGAAGCTCCTTGCGCACCGTCTGCCCAGAAAGGACAAACGGAAACGCCAACAAAGCCAGAATCAGTATTCTCCCAATCTTCATCATTATCCATTCCTTGTCATTCTGAGCGAAGATAATCCCTGACCGCCTGCTCAGAAAGCGTAGCCCGAAGTCTCCGGAAGTCGTCGTACAAAAGCAGGGACTTCGCGAGGGCGCTTCCGACCTCGGCCGCTCCCTTGGTAGTGAAATGAATATAATCCGGTCCGGCCAGCTGTGGGCTGTGGTTCACCCATTCCTTCATTGAACCGACCCCTCCCATCATGTTGAAGGTGTCCCAATAAGCGATGCCGTTGTTGAGGCAATGGACCTTTAGCGAGTCGTTCAGGTCGGGGAGCAGCGGCCATGTCACAAGGCTTCCGTTAACGCTCTTGCTCATGTCGGCCGGACCAACAAAGAGCAGCTTGGCCCAAGGAGCCACACCTTTAAAATATTCAAACTGCTTCTCCAACTTGTTCATATAAATGGATATAGCCTTCCTCGATCCGATTCCCGGCATGGCGTTGCCGCCGAACTGGAGGATGATCAACCTGGTGTCCGTGTTCTCGTAGGCGGCTCTGAGCGATGTGGAATCTATTCCCGAAAGAATGGTTCCGGAGCAGCCTCGCATAGCCACATTGTCAACAGTCACACCAGGACCGCCGTCAAGCATGATCCCGTAGATCTCCGCCGTTCCGCTCAAGGTCAAGGAACCCTGTTTCACACTTTTGGGAAGGTCCCATGAGACGACCGACACCCCATTGACAGCGGAATCAACCGAGGCAGTCATCAGGGAAAGGGTGTCACACTTCAGACTCATCTTCAACCCGGGACCGCTATGCCCGAACAAGACTCCGATCCTATTTATGGATTTGACCCTCTCCTGCGCGTAACGGTTCTCGGCCCTCCTGAAATTGAAGCGGGCCTCGCCGGAAAGTACGGCATAGCGAGTCAATGGACCATAACGATGTGTGGAGGACCATCTGGAAAGGGTGTCCGAGACCAATGAATATCTTGTCAGGCTCCCGGTAGTGTTTTGTGAAACGGAAACCGAGGACATGGGTTTCAGGATAGGCACCATCCCTGGTCCTGAGCCTCCGAACCTGTCCTGGAGCATCTGACGGAGCATCGAGGAGATGCGATCCATCTCCAGCTGGGAGTCGCCATAATGGACAATCCTGGCAAGCTGCCCTGAGGAAGCGGCGGTGTCCAGCCCTTCGAAAAAGGAGTCAAAAAAGGTGTAATCGTCGCCTGGAAGATGGATCCTGTTCGGGTTGGATGTGATATATTCCTTATAAAAAGCGAGCGTGTCTCCCTGCTCCCGAACCATCTCATAGCTCTTCTGGACAGCCAGCAAGACGGAGTCAACATCAACCGCTGAATCCCCGTTCCGAAGATCCTCAAGCGCTTTCTCGTAAGAAGGAAACCTCAGCTTCACCCCGCCCACATCAACTCCTTCCGCCGGAAAGAAGTACCAGCAAGCGAACATCAGCGCGAACAGCGCCAGAAAGAACAGCACTATCTTGTGAGGCTTCATTTGTCGTCAAAAAACGGCGTCAAAGTTACAAATTTATTATATTTGTAGGATTGTAACTGTTGCAATATGAGAAAATATATCCTTATCCTGCTCTCGCTCACACTCTTGTGCTCCTGCGAAGTTCATCATTTGATAAACGATCCCAACTACCGTCGCCAGATGGAAAAAGACCTCCAGGCCAGGATCGACGGCAAGGGGAACCTCGGACAATTCTACGATGTGGAGGATCTCATCATCACCACCGAGGAGAAAGAGGCCTTGCAGTTTCTCTATGCCTACATGCCTCTGGCTGACTTGACTGATTACACGACAGAGTATTACCTGTCCAACGTCAGGTCTTCCCTGGACACCAGAGACGAGATGGGATGGAACGTGCCTGAACGGGAGTTCAGGCATTTTGTCCTGCCGATAAGGGTTAACAATGAGGATCTGGACTCCTCGAGGGTCGTGTTCGCGAGGGAGATCAAGCCCAGGATAAAGGGTATGCCGATGAAGGACGCCATCCTTGAGGTGAACCACTGGTGCCACGAGAAACTCACCTACAAACCTTCCGACGCGAGGACTCTGTCCCCATTGTCAAGCATGAGAAGCTCCCTAGGGCGTTGCGGTGAGGAATCCACTTTCACAGTGGCCGCCCTCCGCTCGGTCGGCATCCCCGCCAGGCAGGTTTACACTCCCCGCTGGGCCCACTCCGACGACAATCACGCCTGGGTGGAGGCTTGGGCTGACGGCACATGGTACTTCCTCGGAGCCTGCGAGCCTGAGGCTGTGCTTAACCTCGGATGGTTCAACACCCCCGCAAGCCGTGGCCTTCTGATGCACACAAGGGTTTTCGGATGCTACGATGGACCGGAAGAGAAGGTCATGGAAGGTCCCAACTACACTGAGATCAACCTGATAGACAATTATGCCAAGACAGCGAAAGTGGATTTCATAGTGAAGGATGACTCTGGCAATCCTGTTGACAGCGCCCTCGTGGACTTCGACATCTACAACTACGCCGAGTTCTATCCCGCTCTCGCGAAATACACCGACAAGGAAGGCAAGACCTTCCTCACCGCCGGCATGGGAGACATGCTCGCATGGGCCTCTAAAGACGGGAAATATGGCCATTCGAAAGTCTCTTTCGGAAAGGATTCCCTCGTCACCATCGTGATAACGGCCAACCATCCCGACGAGTCTGAGAGCATGATGATAGTCCCTCCCGTCGGCGGAGCGAATATTCCAGAAGTAACTGAGGAACAGAGGAAAGCCAACGGCGAGCGTACCGCCCATGAAGACCAGGTCCGTAAGGCCTATATGGCCACCTTCGCCAAGGATGACGGAACTCCTAAGGGACAGTTCCTCGTCAAGGCCGCCGGCAACCACGGTGTGATAGAGGGCTTCCTGGCCGCCCATCCGGACCAGAGGGCGCTTGACCTGCTCGCTTCCCTTTCCGACAAGGACATGGTGGATGTGACCAGGGAAATCCTGGAGGACAGCTACCAGGCCACCGACGCCATCCTCTGCCCCAGAGTGGCAAACGAGTTCCTCTCCCCTTACAAGGGATTCTTCAAGAGCGCGCTGACCGCTGAAGAGCAAAAAGAGCTTTCCAATCCCGCAAACCTTATCAAGTGGGTTAAGGACAACATAACCCTTGTCAACGACACTAAGGCATGGAGGATCACCATGTCCCCGATCGGAGTGTTCAAGTCGAAGCTTGCCGATCCCAAGTCAAGGGAGATATTCTTCGTGGCCTTGGCCAGGACCCTCGGAATCGACGCCAGGAAGGATCCCGTGACCGGTAAGGTCCAGTACGCTTTGTCCGGCTCAACGCCCGAGAAGAACTGGATCGACGTGGACTTCGAGTCCGCCAAGGAGGAAGTGACTCCCAAGGGAACCGTGGTCCTCAAATATGTCCCTACCCAGAAGCTCGCCAACCCTGGCTACTACAGCAACTTCACCATAAGTAAGATCCAAGACGGCCGGACCAACCTGCTCGCCTTCGACGAGGGTCAGGTCGATATGGGCGGCGGAGTCAGCTGGGAGAATGTCTTCAAGAAAGGAACGACCCTTGACACCGGAGATTACATCCTTGTAAGCGGTAACCGCCTCTCGGACGGCAGCGTTCCTGTGACTTTGAAGAAGTTCACCGTCAAGGAAGGTGAGACTGTGACTGTCGATCTCGTGATCGAGATTCCCGACAACAAGCTCAGCGTGATCGGCGAGTTCGACTCTGAGACAAGATACAAGAAATCAGCCAATTCCGAGCCCGTGTCGGTTCTCTCCACCACTGGCCGCGGAGTGTTTGTCATCGGATTCCTCACCCCTCGCCACGAGCCCTCGGTCCATGCGGTCAACGACCTGATCGCGGCCAAGGACGGTCTCGAGAAATGGGGACGCCCGATCCTGCTCCTGACGAGCGAGGATGGGCTTGAGTGGGTAAAGGAATATGCCTCGCGCATGCCCGCCAACGTCCAGTACGGCATCGCCCCCAAGGAGATGCTCGATGGCACGATGCCTCGGGTCATGATCGCCGACACATTCAACCGGGTGTTCTTCAAGACCGAAGGTTATACGATCGGTCTCGGCGACCAACTGCTCGGAGCCATCGCCAAATTGTAATCAAGAACTGATTATGAGAAAAATCATTATTATCCTCCTGGCCGCTCTCGGAGCCGGCCAGGTTGCTTATGCCCAGAGATCCGCGGCTATCGACCTCCTTCGTTCAAAGAAACCTACTGATTATGTGTGGGTATCGGCCCATAGGGCGGATTGCGTTTACGCTCCGGAGAACTCCCTCGAAGCCCTCGAACACGCCCTGTTTTTCGGCTCGGACATCATCGAGACTGACGCCCGAATCACAAAGGACGGCCATATAGTCATAATGCATGACTACACGGTTGACCGGATGACCGACGGCACCGGGACTATCTCGGAAATGACTCTCGACGAGATAAAAAAGCTCCGGCTGAATACCAACTGGGGAGGAAAGACCTCCCTTGAGGTTCCCACTCTGGAAGAGTTCATCAAGGTCGCCAAGGGCAAGGCCTGCCTTTATCTTGACAAGGCCTCCTACGATCTCCCAGGCAACGAGCCCGGCACCTTCGTGAAGGAATTGCTCCAAGTCCTCAGGGAGAACGATGTCCTGGAAGAAGCCATCTTCGTCCTCGACTGGCCTTATGAGAAAGCCAAAAGAATATTCGGAGACGACCTTGAGAAGGTGATATATTGCCCGGTGATAGACGATAAGATCCCGGATCTGGAAAAGTACGTTGACGAATATCTCAACAAGTTGAAACCCATCGCCTTCCAATTCCGAATGGACACAGTTGACTCTGTGACTTACCGGCTTCTTCCCAAGATCCTCGCCTCTGGATCAAGAGCGTTTATAGCGGCCACTTGGGATCACCACACCGCCGGCCACAGCGATAACGCATCGATCTTCAAGCGCCCGTCCGAGGGTTGGGGTTGGCTGGTCTCCCAAGGATTTAACATTCTGGAAACCAATTACCAGAATGACTTGCTCCGCTTCCTCAAAGCGGAACATCTGCGGGATTTATGACGTTTGTTTTAAAATTATCTCTTTTTGCGAAAAAATCATCGCTTCTTTAACTAAAACCAGTCCACGTATTTTATATTTTAAATTTTTACTTATCTTTACATCCTATTTCGATAGCACCACTCATTTTTGAAAGAGTAAAAACCAAACCATTCAAAACCATTTTTATGTTTAAATCAACACTCAAAACCGGACTGTCGCTGGCCGTGGCCGCGATAGTCGCAGGAGGGTGGCTGTTCCAGGCGCAAGCCGCCGGAGCCGATTCCCAAGCTATGGTCCAGCAGAACCAGACATGCTCGGGAGTCGTCGTCGATGAGGCTGGAGTGCCGGTAATCGGAGCGGCCGTCCTTATTAAAGGAACCCTCAAGGGAACGTCCACAGATGTCGATGGACATTTCACGCTTCCCCAAGCCAAGACTGGCGATGTCCTCGAAGTGTCCTCTGTCGGTTACCTTCCGGCCGAGGTCACTTGGAACGGCAGTCCCCTAAACGTGACCCTTAAGGAAGACAAGCTGTCCATCGAGGAGTCTGTCGTCGTGGGTTACGGCGTGCAGAAGAAAGTCAACGTCACCGGTGCGGTGAGCATGGTCGATTCCGAAGTGTTCGAGTCCCGTCCTGTACAGACTGTCTCCCAGGCCCTCCAGGGTCAGATCCCCGGCCTCAACTTCGGTGTCACGACCGGTGGTGGTGAGCTCAACCAGAACATGAGTTTCAACGTGCGTGGTACCGGTACCATCGGTGACGGTTCCACCGCCTCCCCGCTCGTCCTCATCGACGGCATCGAGGGTGACATGAACACCATCAACCCTAACGACATTGAGACCATCTCCGTCCTCAAGGACGCCGCCTCCTCCTCCATCTACGGAGCAAGGGCAGCTTTCGGTGTGATCCTCATCACCACCAAGAGCGGAAAGGCTGGCAAGACCCACGTCTCCTACACTGGTAACGTGCTCTTCAACAGCGGACTCCATCTTCCTGACATGATGAGCTCAGATAAGTTCGTGCGCTACTGGAACCGCGCGAGGGCTAACGACGGTACAGCCGCCCAGTTCTCTCCTGAGGTTGTCCAGAGGGTTGATGACTACATCGCCGGAAAGATCACTACAGGTACTGTGGCCCAAGACAACGGCCGTTGGGGAACCTATGGTGTGGGTAACGCCAACACCGACTGGTTCGAGGAGTTCTACGGCAAGAATGTTCCCTCCCACAACCACAACCTCAGCGTGAGTGGAGGAAACGACCGTATCAACTACCGTGTCAGCGGATCCTTCATGAACCAGAATGGTCTGCTCCAGTTTGGAAAGGACAAGATGAACCGCTACACGATTGATTCCAAGATCAGCGCCAAGCTCACAGACTGGGCCCGCCTGGACTACACCAACAAGTTCGTGCGCGAGGACTACACCCGTCCTACCTACCTGACTTATCAGGGCCGTCTGTTCATGCACAACATCGCCCGTCGTTGGCCTAACGTTCCTGTTTACGATCCGAACGGCCACCTCATTGGTGGTATGGAGACCGAGACCCTCCGCGACGGTGGTGAGCAGCTCACCCAGAAGAACTACTACACCAACCAGCTCGCTCTCGTCTTCGAGCCCGTCAAGGATTGGCACATCAACATCGAGGGCAACATGAGGACCTACACCAACCGTGACCACCAGGTCTTCCAGCCCGTCCTTTCCTACGACGCCAACAACCAGCCTTACTATGACAGCTGGGACAACGGTGTGGGTTCCATCTCCCCCGGACAGAGCAGGGTCTATGAGTATCGTTACACTCAGGACTACTTCACGACCAACATCTACTCCGACTACAGCTGGACTCTCGGCGGGAACCATAACTTCCATGTGCTGGGCGGTTTCAACGCCGAGCTCACCAAGTACGACCAGATGAGCGGCCGTGGTGACTACCTCGTGGATCTGTCCGTGCCTTACCTGAGCCAGACCACAACCAACCCGATCATCACCGGCGGACGCGAGCACAACTCTGTGGCCGGCTTCTTCGGCAGGTTCAACTACAACTACGCAGACAAGTACATGCTCGAGCTGAACGGCCGTTACGACGGTTCTTCCCGCTTCATCAATGACAAGAGATGGGCTTTCTTCCCCTCTGTCTCAGTGGGTTGGAACATCGCCAAGGAAGACTTCTTCGGTTCTCTCGCCGACACTTTCAGCACCCTGAAGATCCGCGCTTCCTATGGTCGCCTCGGTAACACCAACACCAACAACTGGTACCCGTTCTATCAGACCATGCCCGTCAGCACAGCCGCCGGAACATGGATCCTGAACGGAGAGAAGCCCAACATCGCCACGATCCCCGGTATCGTTTCCGCTCTCATGACCTGGGAGACCATCGAGACCTGGGACGCCGGTCTTGACATCACAGCTTGGAACGGACGTTTCAACGCCACCTTCGACTACTTCATCCGCAACACCCTGAACATGGTCGGCCCGGCTCCTGAGCTTCCCGCCGCCCTTGGAACCAGCGTGCCGAAGGTCAACAACGCTGATATGAAATCCCATGGTTGGGAACTCGAGATCTCCTGGCGCGACCAGATCGGCAAGGACTTCTCTTACGGTGCCCGCCTCGTCCTGTCCGACGCCATGCAGGAGATTACCCGCTACCCCAACAAGACCAATTCCCTCTCGACCTACTATGTGGGCCGCAAGATGGGTGAGATCTGGGGCTACCAGGCCGATAACCTCGCCTCCTCACAGGCTGAGATGGATTCCTGGCTCCAGAGCAACCGTCCTTCATGGGGTTCTGGCTGGGGCGCCGGCGACTTGATGTACAAGGATCTCAACGGAGACGGAAAAGTCAACAACGGATCCAACACCCTTGACGATCACGGCGACCTCTCCATCATCGGTAATAACACTCCCCGCTACAACTTCGGTATCACCCTCGACGCCGCTTGGAAGGGTATAGACGTCCGCGCCTACCTCCAGGGAGTCGGCAAGCGTGACTACTGGTGCTCCGGACCTTACATGTTCGGTACCAGCGGTGGTATGTGGCAGTCCGCCGGTTTCGAGCAGCACTGGGACTTCTGGCGTCCTGAAGGCGACGAGTACGGCGCCAACCTCGACGCTTACTATCCGAAGCCCTCATTCAACGGAAACTCCAAGAACCAGCAGACCTCCACAAGGTACCTGCAGAACGCCGCTTACATCCGCTTGAAGAACATCCAGCTCGGCTACACCCTGCCTAAGAGGTGGACCGAAAAAGCCGGAATGTCCTCGGTACGCATCTACACTTCCGGAGAGAACCTCTTCACATTCTCAAAGATGAGCAAGGTCTTCGACCCTGAGACCATCGGTGGAGACTGGGGAGACGGAAAGGTCTATCCTCTCATGAAGACTTATTCCTTCGGTGTCAACATCAACTTCTAAACCGGGAAAGACATGAAAAAGATATTTACAATTATAGTATCCGCCGCTGCCCTTCTCATCACCACCGGTTGTAACGACTTCCTCGACAGGCAGCCTATCACCAATATCACGCCCGAGAAGTATTTCAAATCGGCTGACGAGCTTGCGGCTTACACCGTGGCATATTATGAGACTTTCTTCCCCAGCTACCGCGGCAACTACAACGTCGGTGTGATCTGGGAGGACGCCTGCACTGATAACCTCGTGAGAGGTGGCTCTGACTTCGCCACGGCCCTGCAGTATTTCTCTTCAAGCAACGGAAGGTTCCTTGTCCCTACCGGACAGAACACCTCCACCGCTTTCAACAGGATCAGGGTCTGCAACTATTTCTTCGAGCAGGCTCTCCCGAAACTTGAGGACGGCACCCTCTCCGGAGCGGATGTCAACCATTATGTCGGCGAGATGTACGTGATGAGGGCACAGGCTTATTTCTACGCCCTGCGCAACTTCGGAGACTTCCCGATCATCGAGACCGTCCTTCCGGACGATAACGATGTCCTCGTGGAGGCCAGCAAGCGCGCACCTCGCAATGAGGTCGCACGCTTCATCATCTCCGACCTCGACAAGGCCATCGGCCTTCTTAGCAACGGTGCGAAGAACAGGATCACCAAAGACCTCGCTCTTCTGATCAAGTCCCGCGTGGCTCTTTACGAGGCTACCTTCGAGAAGTACCACAAGGGTTCAGGTCGAGTCCCCGGCGACTCCAACTGGCCCGGTGCCTCAAAGAACTCCGGCAAGTCATTTGACATCGACGGAGAAGTCAAATTCTTCCTCCAGCAGTGCCTTGACGCCGCCGCCCAGGTGGCCGACGCACACTCTCTCGTGGCTAATACCCACGTGATGAACCCCACTGCGGCCAACCCTCATTACGGATGGAACTCTTACTTTGAGATGTTCAACCAGCCTGATGCCAGCGGCATCGACGAGGTGATCCTTTACCGCGAGTACAGCCGCGAGCTGAACGTCACCGCCGGCCAGGGTCCCTACATCCTTGAGGGCGGTAACTGCGGACCCACCCGCAGCCATGTGGACGGCTTCCTGATGAGCAACGGTCTCCCGATCTACGCCGCAGGTTCCGAGTACAAGGGCGACGAGACCCTGGATCTCCAGCAGGAAGGCCGCGACGAAAGGTTGCAGCTCTTCGTATTCAACAACTCCGACCTGCTCGCCCACAGGGTAACTGGAGACGAGGCGTTCAACGCACCCGCTTTCCTGGAGCAGCCCGAGCACAGGGACGTGACCGGATTCCGCATCCGCAAGTCTTACACCTATGATGAGGCCCAGACCGTCGGAGCAAGCGGTAACATCATCGGCACCAACGACATGGTTCTCTACCGCGCCGCCGAGGCTTACCTCAACTACATCGAGGCTTACTACGAGCTTAACGGCAACATCGGCGGAAAGGCTGACACTTATTGGAGAGCCATCCGCACCCGCGCCGGTGTCGATCCCGACTACAACAAGACCATCGCCGCCACCGACCTCTCCAAGGAGGATGACTGGGGCAAGCGCAGCGGGGAGACCCTCGTGGACGCCACCCTGTTCAACATCCGTAGGGAGCGTCGTTGCGAGTTCATCGGTGAGGGATTCCGTTGGAACGACCTTATCCGCTGGCGTTCGTTCGACCACCTGATGACCGAGAAGTGGATTCCTGAAGGTGTCAACCTCTGGGAGAGCCCTCTGAAGGACAATGAGAAATACCTGAAGAAGGACGCCGCCGGTAACGTTACCACCGAATCCGCCTTCGTCGAGTGCGCGAGTGGCAAGTCAGATGCGAACATCTCCGCCAGGACAGACAGCAAATATGTCCGCCCGCTCCGCGTCATCTACGACAACAACGAGCTTTACAACGGTTACACATGGCACAAGGCCTACTACCTGCAGCCTTACGGACTCCAGGATCTCACCCTGACCTCAACTGACGGTTCAGTGGAGAATTCCGTGGCCTATCAGAACCCTTACTGGCCGACCCAGGCCTCCGAGGGAGCTATCGAATAATCAACATTTCGCATAGATTGAGGTTGCCCTGCGGGGCAACCTCTTTTTTTAAAAAAACATCAAATAGACTGCAGATTATGAAACGGTTACTTTTTGTTTTGGCTACCCTGGCCATGGTCTCATGCTCCCATCAGGAAGGATGGACCCTGGTATGGACAGAAGACTTCAACGGCCCTAAGATCGACGAGAATGTCTGGACAAGGGTCGAGAAAGGTGGCAGTGATTGGAACGACATGATGTCCCTGAGGGAGGACCTGGCGTTCATCGAGGATGGACAGCTGGTGCTCCTTGGCAAGGTCAATGACGGAAGCTCTTCAGACACAACCGCTTTCGTGACAGGTGGCGTCAGGAGCAAGGGCAAAAAGTCCTTCATGCCCCTCGCCAAATTCGAGATCAAGGCAAAGTTCAACAGCGTTGACGGATTCTGGCCGGCCCTTTGGCTTATGCCCGACTATGACATGCCAAAAGACGTGTATGCCGAGATCGACATCATGGAGCACCTGAACAGCGACACATTCGCTTACCAGACCCTTCACTCAAGGTATTCCCTCGACGTGAGCCGTGAGAATCCGAAGAACTTCGGTACCGGCCCCATAGTCAAGGATGATTGGAATATCTACGCCGCTGAGGTGTACCGCGACAGCATTTGCATGTACACCAATGGCCAGAAGACCCTGACCTATCCCAGAGTCGAGGGCAAGGAGAAACAGTTCCCCTGGCCGGACTATCCTTTTTATTTCATCCTTTCCAACCAGCTCGGCGGAAAATGGGTGGGCGATGTCAAGAATCCCGACCAGCTCCCTTCAGAGCTCCGGATCGATTGGATAAAGGTATATCAGTGGAAATAATATGAAAGGGAGACTACTGTGGCTGGCCAGCGGAGCGTTGGCGGCTGCCTCATGCGCCACGGACAAGGCTGATAGACAAATGCCTAATGTGGTTTTCATCCTCGCCGACGATCTCGGCTGGGGAGACCTCAGTTGCTATGGGCAGGAGCGCTTCGAGACACCGAACATCGACGCGCTGGCCGCCAATGGCCTCCGTTTCACTCAATGCTATTCCGGGACAACGGTAAGCGCTCCCTCACGCTCCTGTCTGGTCACAGGAACTCATAGCGGTCACACGGCCGTGAGGGGCAATGTGGAGCTTCCTCCAGAGGGACAGTTTCCGCTTCCAGAGGATTCCCGGACGTTTTTCGATGACCTGAAATCTGTCGGTTACTCTACCGGGGCCTTCGGCAAATGGGGACTCGGAGGAGTGGGATCCACTGGGGATCCCGGACAACAGGGAATCGACACTTTCTTCGGCTTCAACTGCCAATTGCTTGCCCATAGCTACTACCCGGACCACTTGTGGGACAATGATTCACGTGTGGAACTGGAAGACAACAGGGACGATATTCCTTACGGCCAAGGCACATACGCCCCGGACATGATCCACGAAAAGGCCCTGGAGTTTCTGGACAACAGAGCGGCTGACGGGAAGCCGTTCTTCCTGTGGTACCCGACCACCATCCCCCATGCGGAACTGATAGTCCCGGAGGACAGCATTATCGTCAAATACAGGGGGACCTACCCGGAGAAGCCCTACAAAGGTATCGACGACGGGCCATATTTCCGGAAAGGAGGATACGTGTCCCAGGAATATCCCCACGCCACTTTCGCCGCCATGGTCTCCCGGCTCGACACTTATGTAGGACAGATTGTGGAGAGACTGAAGGAACTTGGCTTGTACGAGAACACGATAATCATGTTCGCGAGCGATAACGGCCCCCACCGGGAAGGAGGCCATGACCCGGATTTCTTTAACAGCAACGGTCCCTGGAGGGGCTACAAGAGGGATGTCTATGAAGGAGGGATCAGGGTCCCTATGATCGTCTCATGGCCTGGACACATCCGGAAAGGAGAAACGGACTTCATGTGCTCGTTCTGGGACCTCATGCCGACACTCAGGGACCTGACAGGCTCCGCCCCTTACGAGAATATGGACGGAATCAGCCTCCTTCGTCTGCTCGAAGGAAAGAAAGGGCAGAAAGAACACGACTTCTTATATTTCGAGTTCCAGGAACTTAATGGCCGTCAGGCCGTAAGAAAGGGACCCTGGAAACTTGTCCACATGGACATCAGGGGAGAATCCCCGAGATTCGAACTCTATAATCTCGACAGCGACCCTGGCGAGACTGTTGACCTCGCTTCGGATATGCCTGAAAAAGTGTCCGAGCTGAGGACAATCATGAGAGAATCTCATGTCCCCAGCCCGGACTTTCCACTTCTTCCTGAAGAATATTAGTCCTCGTCCTGCTCCTGAGCGGCGTACTCGGCGAGAAGCTTGGTCTGGACATCAGCAGGAACCTGCTGGTACTCAGCGAACTTCATCGTGAAGGTAGCGGCACCGCCAGTGAGAGAGCTCAACGTGGTGGAATACCTGTAGAGCTCGGCAAGAGGAACGCGGGCATGGAGGATTGTGAATCCCTTATCCATGTCCTGATTCATGATCATTCCCCTACGGCCGTTGAGGTCGGACATACAAGGACCGACGAACTCGTTCGGGGTCAGGATATCGACGTTGTAGATAGGCTCAAGGATCTTCGGGCCAGCGTTACGGAAGGCCTCCTTGAAGGCGTTACGACCGGCGATGATGAAGGCGATTTCCTTGGAATCCACCGGGTGCATCTTACCGTCATACACATAGACCCTGATGTCACGGGCGTATGATCCGGTCAGAGGGCCCTCGCTCATCTTGTCATTGATACCCTTGAGGATAGCGGGCATGAAACCGAGGTCGATGGCGCCACCGACGACGCAGTTGATGAACTCGAGCTTGCCACCCCACTCAAGGTCGTAGGTTTCCTGGGACTTGATGTTAAGGATGGTCTCCTTTCCATTGATCATGAACTTGTTGCCAGCAGGCTCACCCTCGACGTAAGGGCAGACGAGGAGATGAACCTCTCCGAACTGACCGGCGCCGCCGGACTGCTTCTTGTGACGGTACTGGGCCGTAGCGACCTTGGTGATGGTCTCGCGGTAAGGCACCTTCGGAGCAAGGAACTCGATATTTAGCTTGAACTCGTTGTTCATCTTCCACTTGACAAGGTTGATGGCCTGCTCACCCTGACCGCTGAGGATGGTCTGGCGGAGCTCCTTGGAATACTCCACATTGATGGTGGGATCCTGGGCGGCGATCTTGTTCAGAGCCTCGCCGACCTTGGCCTCGTCGTTCTTATCGACAGCCTTGACAGCGCAGCGATACCTGGCGTCAGGGAATACCATGTGCTCGAAAGCTTCCTGGCCGGGAGCCGCGAGGGTCACATCGGTCTTTCCACCCTTAAGCTTCATGACGCAGCCGATGTCACCGGCGGAGATGGAAGAGACTTTCTCCTTCTTGTCACCAGCGACGGCGTAGATGGCTGAAAGACGCTCTCCGTTGCCGTTCTCAGGGTTGACAAGGTCAGCACCCTCCTTGAGGACACCGCTCATCACCTTGAAGTAAGAGACATCTCCGAGATGCTGCTCGACAGCGGTCTTGTAGATGAATATGCTGACAGGACCAGCGGGATCGCAAACGACCTCACCGCCACCGATGGTAGCGTTGGTCTCTCCAGCGGGAGAAGGAGCGACATTGATGACGAACTCCATGAGCCTGCGGACACCAGCGTCCTTGCGGGCGGAGACGCAGAAGACCGGCATGATCTCCCTCTTGGCCAAACCAGCGCGCAGACCGGCCCTAACCTCGTCGATGGAGAGTTCCATGGTCTCGAAATACTTCTCCATGAGGGCGTCGTCACCCTCGGCGGCCTTCTCGACGAGCTCCTGATGCATCTCCTCAGCCTCATCAGCGTACTGGGCGGGGATGTCAGTCTCCTCGAACTTGCCGTTATCGTCGGTGAAATGATAGAACTTCATCGTGATGACATCGACGATGCCGTCGAAACCAAGACCGGGATTGACCGGGAACTGGGCGAAGACGATCTTCTTGCCGAAAGCCTCCTTGAGGGTGTCACGGGTGTGCTCCCAATTGGCCTTCTCGGTGTCGAGCTGATTGACGGCCACGACCATGGGCTTGTTATACTGATCAGCATAGCGGGCGAAAATCTCTGTTCCCACCTCGACTCCCTGAGCGCCGTTGACGGTCAGGATAGCCGACTCACAGACCTTGAACGCCGAGATGGCGCCACCGCAGAAGTCATCTGAACCAGGAGCGTCAATGATGTTGAACTTGGTGTTCATGAACTCGGCGTAAAGCGGAGTCGCATAGACGGACTTCTGGTTTGTCTGCTCGAACTCAGTGTTGTCGGAAACAGTGTTCTTTCCTTCCACCGTACCCCTGCGGTCGACCACTTTGCCCTCAAAGAGCATGGCCTCTGACAACGTGGTCTTTCCGGACTTGGAGCTACCGATGAGGACAACGTTGCGGATGTCTTTTGTTGAATATTCCTTCATTTCTATAAGTGATTAATTATGATCAAAATTTGGCTATAGGGTATATCCGGGCAAATTTAAGAAAAAAAGCCCCATTAGCAAAACTTCGACCGATAAAAGTCCACTGTCTCTCGGCCATCGAGGCCGATTTCGCTTAAAATCAGTCTGTCAAGGGATTCGGCGTCGGCTCCGATCGCCTCACATATCTCCTCGAAACACAAATCCAGGTACACTTTGTCCCGGTTCATCGCCCGCTCGAAAGCGGCATAATCTTCCATCAACTTTTCCATATTTTTTCCTTTCATTCTTTCACTCGCCGGTGGCGGCGAAGCAAAAGTCAGTATAAAAAACCATAAGTTAGTGGGAGACGAGGGGGTATGAAGAGAATTATTTCTGTTTTTTATCAAAAATATATGTTTCTTAATAACTTTAGCTTTGTGATACAAACCTGTAGTATATGAATTAAGTGGGAGCCGTTGGATATCTTCGCGTTTAGACAGATTATCCCTGATGATAGACGACGGTCAGATATTGGATGAATCCTTGATGAGAGAGAACCTCCGGGCGGCGAGGATCGCGAGCGGCTTGTCCCAGGCCGCTGTCGCCGGCATTCTCGGTATCTCCGTCCCAGCCTACCAAAGGCTGGAAAAAGGTAAAACCCACCTCCTCAACGAGCACTATCAGCAATGCGCGGAGATATTCGGAATATCGCTCGCGGAACTGATCAACGGTTTCAAACCTGTCCGGAACGCTGACGCTGTTCTGACTGACATGAGGGAGTCCTATGGCCGAAAATTCAAGGAGCAGGAAAGCGGACATCTGAACGAGATCCGGCTAAGGGAACAGGAGATGGAAAGGATGATCGACAGCCTAAAAGAGAAGGACGATTTGATAGCGACCCAGAAACTGCTGATCGACCAGCTCATGAAGATGAAAAAGGACTGATCGGGGTTTTTCATTATATTCGCGGTAAGAGGGAACACTTAAGATGCCGCGAGTAAACAATCTTTTACCATTCATGGAGGCCGGAAGGCTGGAGGCGGGCTGCGACGAGGCCGGCCGGGGACCATTGGCGGGACCAGTCTATGCCGCCGCCGTGATTCTTCCCCCCGATTTCCACCATCCTCTTCTGAACGACTCCAAGCAAATGACTGAGAAAGAGAGGGATATCTTGCGCCCGGTAATTGAGAAAGAGGCCGTGGCCTGGGCTGTAGAAGCGGTTGAGGCTGAGGAGATTGATCAGCTAAATATTCTCTGGGCCTCTGTGACCGGGATGCAGAGGGCGGTGCTCAGGCTGGACCCGAGGCCGGATTTCCTGCTCATCGACGGAAACAAATTCAGACCGTTCGAAGGTTTCGGATTCAACTCATACAAGACCGTTATCCATGGAGACGCCACATATTCCTCAATAGCCGCCGCCTCGGTGCTGGCGAAAACGTGGCGGGACGAGAAAATGAGGGAACTGGCGAAGGAATTCCCAATGTATGGTTGGGACAGGAACTTCGGTTATCCGACTCGGGAGCACATTGACGCTTTGAAGGAATATGGCCCATCCCCGTACCACCGGCGCAGTTTTCATCCTAAAGAGCTTGAACCTTCGTTATTTTGATTATTTTTGCAAATACATAATACGAACATGATGAAAAGAATCTTTTGTTCCATCGCCGCCGCTCTGGTGATCGCCACGAGCGCCATGGCTGATGAGGGTATGTGGCTTCTGCCCCTCATTCAGAAACTCAACGCCGGAGCCATGAAAGATCTCGGTTGCAGGCTTACCCCCGAGCAGATCTACAGCGTCAACCACTCCTCCCTTAAGGACGCCATCGTCATCTTCGGAGGCGGTTGCACAGGAGAGATGATCTCTGACCAGGGTCTCCTTGTGACCAACCACCACTGCGGCTACGGTACCATCCAGGCCCTTTCCTCCGACGAGCATAACTACCTTGAAAACGGTTTCTGGGCAATGAGCCGCGAGCAGGAGATTCCGGCTCCCGGACTCTCTGTGACCTATCTCGTCAGCATGACCGACGTGACAGACGCGATGGCCAAAGCCGAGGACCAGTTCGCCACAAGGCAGGCTCTCCAGAAGGCCGCTGAGGACAACAACCCCAACTGCAGGGTGCAGGTGACCTCGTTCTACAACGAGAACGTTTGGTATCTTATAGTTTACAAGACTTACACCGATGTCCGCTTTGTCGGCGCCCCTCCGGCATCTGTCGGAAAGTTCGGTGGCGAGACCGACAACTGGATGTGGCCCCGCCACACCGGCGACTTCTCCATGTTCAGGGTCTATGCCGGAGCTGACAATGAGCCGGCCGCGTATTCCCCGTCCAATAAGCCTTATGTTCCCGCCCAGTCCCTCAAGGTTTCCCTCAAGGGCATCCAGCAGGGCGATTACGCGATGATCATGGGCTACCCTGGCAGCACCCAGAGGTTCCAGACTGAGGCACAGCTCAAGGCCATGCTTGACCGCCAGGCTGTCTCTATCGACGCCAGGACCCTCCGCCAGGACATCATGTGGAAATGGATGGAGACCGATCCTTCTATCCGCCTGAAGTATGCCAACAAATACGCCGGCAGCGCCAATGGCTGGAAGAAATGGCAGGGCGAGAGGCTCGCTTTCAAGAACTTGGGAATCATCGAGAAAGAGCGTCAGAAAGAGGCTGACTTCATGAAATGGGTCGGCAAGAACAAGAAGCGTCAAGCCAAGTACGGCGACGCGCTCGAGAAGATCAAGAATGGCGTAGAGTCCAACACCACGGCTCTCGATATGCAGCTCATAGGCGAGACTGTCGCCAACATTGAGCTTATGGGATTCTCAAGCGGCATTCAGAACGCCATGTCCAGAAACCTCAGGAACGGTCAGGACTCCACCGCCGCCCTTGAGGCCGCGATCGCGTCACAGGCCAAGAGATATCAGGACTACTACGAGCCCCTCGACCGCGAGGAGGCCGCCGCCCTCATCAAATATTATCAGTCGAAAGCCAAGCCCGAGTTCTCTCTCGCCGGCTTTGAGAATGTCGATATCGACGCATACGTTAAGGATCTCTTCGACAACAGCATCTTCACCTCTCCCGAGAAAGTGAAGGCCGCGGTAGCCGAGAAGGGGTTCAAGGCCATCCTGAACGACCCTGCGAACCAGCTCATGAACTCACTTTTGATGACCTACGCCAAGATGGGTCTTGGTGGTGGAATGGGCGGTCGTCGTCCTTCTGGAGGCAACGCCGGTGCTGACGACATTCGGGAAGGCTCAAAAGCCTTCACCGCCGGATTGCTCGAGTGGCAGAAAGGCAAGGCCACCTATCCTGACGCTAACTTCACCATGAGGCTCACCTACGGCAGCGTGCTGCCATATTCCCCGAAGGATGCCCTCATGTACAACTACTACACAACCCTGAAGGGCGTGATGGAGAAAGAGGATCCTGACAACTACGAGTTCAAGGTTCCCGCCAAGCTCAAAGAGCTTTACAACGCCAAGGATTATGGCCAGTACGCTATGGCTGACGGCAACCTGCCGGTCTGCTTCCTGACCAACAACGACATCACCGGCGGAAACTCCGGAAGCCCTGTGCTTAACGCTGACGGCGACCTGATCGGACTCGCGTTCGACGGCAACTGGGAGAGCATGTCCAGCGACGTCATGTTCGAGCCTGACCTTCAGAGGTGCATCTGCGTCGATATCCGTTATGTCCTCTTCCTGATGGACAAGCTCGGCGGCGCCGGATACCTTCTCAATGAAATGAATATTGTTAAATAAATGACTGATTCTGAGATTAAAAGCTGGCTCCTCGAGGTGGTTCATCCCGCCAAAGGGAGCCAGAATATTGTAGAGTTGGGGATGGTCGATGCCATCTCCGTGGACGAGAATAAGGTCACTGTCACGCTCGCCTTCCCAAAAAGGCGTGACCCCCTCACTGAATATCTTGTGGGAGCCACAAGGGCAACCATCATCCGGAACGCCCCTCAGGGAACCGAGGTGGAGGTCAAGGCTATTGTCAAGGATGAGGCTCCCAAGAAGAAACCCGGGCTTGACCTCGGAATGGAGGAAGTCAACAATGTGAGGCATATCATAGGAATAGCCTCTGGCAAAGGCGGAGTCGGCAAATCAACAGTTGCGGTAAACCTGGCCGTGGCGCTGGCCCGGCTGGGCTATAGGGTTGGCCTGGCTGATGCCGATGTGTATGGCCCCTCTGTCCCGCTTATGACAGGCACCCAGAACGAAGTTCCAGCGGCTGAGGAAGCCGGTGAAGGTAAGGAAGTTATCCTTCCGATTGAGAAATACGGAGTCAAATGGATGTCGATCGGCTACTTTGCCGAGCCCGGGCAGGCCTTGATCTGGAGAGGACCCATGGCCTGCAATGCTCTGAAGCAGATGATTCTGCAGGTGAGATGGGGCGTCCTGGATTTCCTTCTAATCGACATGCCCCCCGGAACAGGAGACATCCACATTTCCCTCGTGAACGACATCCCGATGGAAGGAGCCTTGATCGTCACTACTCCCCAGGATGTTGCTCTTTCGGATGTGGAGAAAGGAGTCAACATGTTCCGCAACGAGAACATCAACCGCCGGATTTATGGCCTTGTCGAGAACATGGCCTGGTTCACTCCAGAGGAACTACCTGAGAATAAGTACTATATATTCGGGAAAGACGGCGGTCTCAAGATGGCTGAGAAGTACGGGATCCCCCTTCTGGGACAGATTCCGATTGTCCAGAGCATAAGGGAAAGCGGCGATTCAGGAGAACCGGCCGCTCTTTCCACACGTCCCGACGCCCTCGCCTTCATCGACCTTGCCCGTTCTCTGGCCGAGGCAGCCGGGTGATCCGGATTATTTTGACCTTGTGAAAGTGAACCCGGTCTTCATGCCGTCATAACTGTCGGCGAGCTTGGAGATCGCGGCGAAATTCGACTGGCTTGAGGAAGCCATGCCGACAACCTTGACCAGATTCAGCAAAAGGCTGGAATCGTAAGTCATCGCCATCTGATTGTTCACTATTGAAAGATAGCAAGGAGGAAGGGGAATTATTCCGGCTTTGAGAGACAACTTCTTAGTCTCGTCATCAAACTCATAAGTGCCGTCTATCGTCTTTCCAGCGATTGTGATGGCGCAAGTGTTGTCCTCCATCAAATCCAACGCTATCCCTCCAGGTTTGACACCGATAGCCTCGAAATAAGGCTTGATGTTATCGGCGACATTCTGACTGGCCACCACTCCACCGGCCATGTCGAGAAGGTTCTGGCTCTCAAATTGGATTGCCGGCTCCTCATAAACCCAGGAGCCCACCAGAGACTTCTTGGTGGTTGTGTCATAGAACTGACCGATCACCGAGCCGATGATCTTGACCAGAGTGACGACCGTCGATGTTTTCTTGGCTCCGAAAAGCCTGCTAATCTTGCCTACGGCCTTGAAAAGGCTGCACCCTGATACAGTCAGGGCGCAGCAAATAAGGGCCACGGCGGCAATTCCGCGCCGTCTCATAATTAAGCCTCTTTCTCGTCTTTCTTCTCCTGGATCTTCTGCTTGGCCGTGTCGATCTTGTCGGCGGCCTTCTCTTTCAAGTCAGCAGCCTTGTCCTTGGCCTCAGCGTAAAGTTCCTTGCTCTTGTCAGCCACTTTCCCGGCAACCTCCTTAGTCTTGTCCGCTACCTTTCCGGCGACCTCAACGGTCTTCTCCTTCGCATCGGCATAGACTTCCTTGGCCTTCTCGGCGGCCTGGCCAGCGGCATACTGGACTTTCTCACCGAAAGTGACTTTTCCGTCCTGATTCAGATCCCTGGGATCGAATGTCTCTTGGGTTTTGTTCTCTTCCATTTTATTCAGTTTTATTAGAAATGTTTGATTCATCTTCTTTTCTCTCGCCAACAAACAACATCCCAGCCACAGCCATAAGGATGAGCAGCAGCAATGTTATTGACGAAGCCTTCGACACCTTGGCGCTCATTGGATAGACCTTAGGATCGAAACGCATCACTATGTCATGCTCGCCGGCGGGAAGGACAGCTCCCCTGAATATCCAGTCAGCCCTGAAGAGTTCCAGCTCAGTCCCGGAACCATTCGAAGGATCCACACTGGCGTGCCAACCTTTCGGGTAATAGATCTCACTGAATATCACCGGGCGGTCAGCGGAAATATTGTAATGGTAGTGGAGCTCATTGGGGCTGTAATATGTCATCTCGATATGATCCTTCGCTTCGAGATCCTTCTCTTCGCTCAGGATGACAGGAGAGGAACTTTGGGAACGAGACGGGATGGATCCCTTGAAGTCGGCGCCGATGATGGCGGTTGTCCTGAGGTCCGTGGAGGCGATAAGACCTATCTCGTCATCCGGAGTCGCGGCGTCCACGAAGTTGTCCACGAACCAGGCGTTGCCATAGGCATAACGGTTTACAATAGGAGGAACCTCCTCTCCCACAATAAGATAACGAGTATTAAGAGCCGAGAGAACCTTTAGTTCCGGCAGGGCATTCTCCATGTCGCTGTAGGTCTTTGCTCCTGAAAGGGCGCTGTAAGCGCTGTTGATTTCTTTGGAAAGATACCTGTCGATCAAATCCTGGTAGCGCTGGAGCTTAGCGGGGCTGTAGCCTCCGATATTCTTATGATAATAAGAGTTGTACGAATCATTGAATATGTCCGTTGTGAGGTCCGCGACCCTGTATGAGGGATCCTTTTCCTCCAAAATGATCTTGTCAACGGGACGCATGTCAAAATGTTTGGCGGACTGCTTCGGGGTAATAAAGCTGTCAGCGTTGAGATATCTCTTGCTGATCACAAACATGTTGACGAAGACAAGCAGACATATTCCGACCATGGCCTCAACCCTCCTGGCCTTTCCGATTTGAGGATTGGAGGCGTATGTCTTAGGGGCCTTGGGCGGAATGCTGTAAGCCCACAGGACTAGACCGAAGGTCATGACTATCAAGATCATAGACCAGAAAGCGTCATTGACGAGCAGATGCCTGCGATCCGCTTTCAAAGCATCGACCAACACATCCTGCATGCTGGAATCCGAGGCTCCGGTGAACGATCCGGCAATCCCGGGGAAGAGGACGCAAAGCAGGCAGAAGCCAGCCGAAAGGGCAAGCGCGATCCATCCGGCTTTCAGGAACTCTTTCTTTGAATATTCATTCTTCAGGATGCGATCCAGCACCAGGAACCCGAGCATCGGGAGAGTGAATTGAAGAATGATCAGGGCCATTGAGACTGTCCTGAACTTGTTGTACATCGGCACATAGTCATAGAACAGCTTCGTGAACCACATGAAATGGCTTCCCAGTGCAAGGAACACGGCAAGAATCGTCGCCGCGAGCATCCACCATTTCTCCTTCCCCTTATAGAGGAACAATCCGAGCAGGAACAAGAACACTGTTATAGCTCCCATGTACATAGGCCCGGCTGTGAAGGGCTGCGGTCCCCAATAAAGCGGAAGGGATTTGGCTATCTCCCGGGGATTACCTTGGCCGGCGCGCTTGAAGAGCTTGACAACCTCTGACTTGTCCGGATTGACCGATCCAGCGGAAGAACCGCCGTTGAAATTGGGGATCATCAGGTTGGGCAGCTCTTCCCAACCGTATGACCAAGATGTGGCGTAATCTATCTGGAGACCATCCTTACTGACATTACCTCCGGTAGGGTGCGAGAGCTCAGTCCCGCCTCTCATCGTGTATTTGGTATATTCGTAAAGCGGAGCGAGCTTGTTGGCGTTGGTGCCGATTCCCGCCAAACCCAAGATAAGCAGAGCGAAAGAAGCGGCGAAGAACCGGCCGATCTTGGAACGTGATTCCTTGTTCGCGACAAGACTGATGAACAAGGCCACCACGTAAACGACTATCATCAAAGCGAGGTAATAGGTGATCTGCTGATGGTTAGCCTTGATCTGGAAGCTTAGGAACAGACCGAAAAGAGCCGCTCCCAAGAGAGTCGACGGGAGCCACTTCTTCCAGCTTCCCTCTTTTTTTATCGCTTGCTTGTACGTGAATATCAGAGTAGCCAAGACCCAAGGCAGAAACGCCAAAGCCTGCATCTTGGTGTTGTGGCCGACTTGGATGATCTGGAAATTGTAGGAGCAATACGTGACAGCGATGGCTCCTCCAATAGCGAGGAACTTATCGACCCCAAGAGCCAGCATGAGCAGGAAAGCTCCAAGTAAAGAGATGAAAAGCCAGTTGGCCGGTCTTTTCCCCTTTAGCATGAACCAATAAAGGTCGGAGGTAAGATCCCCGTCGCTTGAGGAACTGAACGAGGTGTTGGGCATGCCACCGAACATCGATCCGGTCCATCTGGGCGTGTCTCCGGGATTCGCGTTGTTGAAGTTACTGGTCTCCTTGGCCATGCTGTGATAGCCCACGATGTCGCTTTGGTTTACAACCTTTCCTGACAGGACCTGCGGGACCGTCATGTAAGCGAGAAGCAAGAAGAAGACCGCGATGCCGAGATATAAAGCGGCATTTTTAAGTATCTTGGAATCAAATTTCATCACGTTTATCTGGCTTTTGTCATTTCATCTAAAAACTTTGCAAGCTGCCTTGTGGTCGTACGGCGGTCATATTTGGAGATGTCCGAGGTGTTGTCCCTGAGCTCGTCGTTCTTGAACTCATCCCAGCAGAAGTCGATATAGGTACGGATATTCCTCTCCTCATGCCAGTCATAGACCACTCCTGAACCGGTCTCCCTAACCACATTCGCCATTGCCCCAGCTGTCTGGCCAATCCCGAGAATAGGGCGGCGGGAAGCCAGGTACTCGAAAAGCTTTCCTGGCAGAACCGCCTCATATTCAGGCTCTTTCCGTAAGGGAAGAATCAACACGGAAGCGTTGCGCTGCTCCCTGACAGCGACCTCATGGCTTTGATAGCCTAAATTTATGAGATTATCTCCGAGGCCGGCCGCCTGAATCGAGTCGAGAATCTCCTTATCAGTCTTGCCTACTATCCTTATCCTCAACAAGTTCTTGAATTCCAAATCTTCCCGGCATTTATCCGACAAGACTTTCCACAAGACGTCCGGATTACCGTCCGAGGCAAAAAGACCGGTGTGGGTAATGTTGAAATTCTCGTCGAAGTCAATCTCCTTGTTGAAGTCTTCCGGATCGAAACCATTGGTTATCAACTCGACAGGAGTCGAGGTCATCTCCTGGAACTCTTTCTGGACCATCGGCGAGACGGAAATCACCTTAGTGGCTCCGTCAAGAACCTTTTTCTCCAGTTCGCGATGCTTTGCCTCAGACTTTGGAGTCAGGCCCAAGTGCTTGAAATAAAACATCTTGGTCCAAGGATCCCGGAAATCCGCCAACCACGGAAGTCCAGTCGCTTTGGAAAGGTCCAGGCCGATCAGGTGCATACTTTGCGGCGGCCCGGTGGTCACGATCGCGTCGACAGGATGATCCTTAAGATAAGACTTGAGAAATCTTACCGACGGGCGGACCCACAACACTCTGGGATCCGGAATAAAGAAGTTACCGCGGATGTACAGGGAAAGGCGTTGTTTCCAAGACTTCTTTCCTCCGTTGACCGGATTCACCTCTCCACCGTCGGAACCGGCTGTTAAGGTTTTAAGGTCAGTCGAGCTGCCTTTACCCATCAGCGCCCTATAAATCCCATAAGGCTCGAATATTCGTCTTTTAACAATTTCCGCCTCAGGCGGAATCTCGGCGGCAAGAGTCTTGTCCACAGCCGTAAGTTCCGGATTCTCAGGAGTGTATATGACGGGCTGCCAACCTTCTTTCGGAAGGTATTTGGCAAACTTGACCCATCGCTGCACTCCGGAACCTCCGGACGGCGGCCAATAGTATGTGATAATCAAGACTCTTCTCATCGTGAAAACCGGCTTTTCACCAATTTTCAAAGTTAAGAAAAAAGACGGAATATTTCCATACGCCTACACTCCGAGCTCGTCTTTCATCGAGCGGAGGAGATCGAAGGCCTGCAGAGGCGTCATGTTGTTGAGATCGGCCGAGGAGAGCTGGTCCCGAAGGGAAGAAAGAGTCGGATCATCCAACTGGAAGAAAGACAATTGGAGAGACCCATCGCTCTCCAGGGTCCCGGCTTTGGTCTGGACAGGCTTTTTCAGCTGGCCCTTCTTGGAACTGACAAGATGCTCTGAATCATTCATTTCCAAGGCTTTCAAGGTCTTCTCGGCACTTTGTACGACCTCCTTCGGCATCCCGGCCATACGAGCCACATGGATTCCGAAACTGTGGGCCGTGCCGCCTTCCTTGAGTTTGCGCAGGAATATAACCTGAGTACCGACCTCCTTTACCGCGATATGGAAGTTCTTGACCCTCGGGTATATCTCCTCAAGATCATTGAGCTCGTGATAATGGGTGGCGAAAAGGGTCTTGGCGCCATGGCCATATTCATGGATATATTCCACGATCGCCCTGGCTATCGACATGCCGTCGTAGGTCGATGTTCCCCTTCCGATCTCGTCCAGAAGGACAAGGGAGCGGGAAGAAAGGTTGTGGAGGATCATGGAGGTCTCCAGCATCTCGACCATGAAGGTTGACTCGCCGCGGGAGATGTTGTCGGAGGCCCCGACACGCGTGAATATCTTGTCGAAATACCCTATCCTGGCGCTTTCAGCCGGGACAAAGGATCCTATTTGGGCCAACAGCACGATCAAGGCGGTCTGGCGGAGCAAGGCCGATTTACCGGCCATGTTGGGTCCGGTGAGGATGATGATCTGTTGGTCCTTGTTGTCCAGGTGGACGTCGTTGGGAACATATTCCTCGCCCGGGGGCATCAGAGTCTCGATCACAGGATGACGACCGCCCTTGATGTCGAGGGTCAAGTCCTTGGACATCTCAGGACGGCAATACTTATTCTCGACCGCGAGAGTCGCGAATCCTCTCAGGACATCGATCCTGGCGATTATCCGGCAATTTGTCTGGATCGCCGCGATGTTCTTCTGAATCTGGGCGACAAGATCTGAATATATCTTCGTCTCAAGCGCGTAGATCCTGTCTTCAGCGCTCAGGATTTTCTCCTCATATTCCTTCAGCTCACCGGTTATATAACGCTCGGCACCCACAAGGGTCTGTTTGCGGATCCACTCCGGGGGAACAAGGTCCTTGAAAGTGTTGCGAACCTCGATATAGTAACCGAAAACGTTGTTGTAACCAATTTTAAGAGAAGTGATTCCGGTCCTTTCCGCCTCACTTTGCTGAAGCCTGAGAAGATAGTCTTTCCCGCCGGAAGATATGTCCCTGAGCTCATCCAGCTCCTTGTCAACGCCCTTACCGATCACGGGTCCTTTCCCCACGGCGGCGGCAGGCTCAGGATCCATCACCCGTACGATCTCTTCCCTTAAGGCGGAGCAGTCTCTCATGCCAGCGGAAAGGGTCTCCAAGGCCTTCACCCCGCTGTCCTTGCATATTCCGGACACAGGCACCATCCTCTCCAGACCGCGGCTGAGCTGCATCACTTCCCTTGGCACAATCCTTCCCATCGCGGCCCGGGAAATGATCCTCTCAAGGTCACCTATCCCACCGATCAGGTCGCTGACACTCTCCCGCTGCTCGTCATTCTTCGTGAAATATTCAACAACATCCTGACGATCAGATAGTTCCTTCACATCCATCACCGGCATGGCAATCCAGTTCCGAAGGAGCCTGGAACCCATGGGCGAGGAGCATTTGTCGATCACGGAGACAAGGCTCACGCCTTCCCCGCCGGCCGCTGAACCCAGCAACTCTAGGTTGCGCATTGTGAACTTGTCCATCCAGACGAACTTGTCGCCATCAATCCTGGAAATGGAACAAATATTCCCGAGACCTGTGTGCTGGGTCTGCTCAAGATAGACCATCAAGGCCCCGGCGGAGCTGATACCGAGGGGATATCTCTCGACACCGAATCCCTTGAGGGAGTCCACCTTAAACTGCTTTTTGAGCCTCTCGAGGGCGGCCTCATAAACGAAAGCCCATTCCTCAACAGTAGAGATGTAGAGGTTTTCCCCGTATCTTTGGCGCACACCTTTATCGTAACCTCTCTGAACTACAATCTCTTTGGGATTAAGGGACGACAAGAGGGTTCCGATATAATCCAGCGAACCCTGGGCCACCTGGAACGAGCCTGTGGACACATCCAGGAAAGCAGCTCCGCACTCGTCCTTGTCGAAAGACAGCCCGGCCAGGAAGTTGTTCTCCTTTTGATTGAGGAGCTGGTCATTAAAGGCGATTCCCGGGGTGACAAGCTCCGTAACTCCCCTTTTCACGAGTTTTTTGGCGAACTTGGGATCCTCAAGCTGGTCACAGACAGCGACTTTGTAGCCAGCCCTGACAAGTTTAGGAAGGTAAGTGTCCAGAGCGTGGTGGGGGAAGCCCGCCATCTCGACATAACCCTTGTCCCCGTTGGATTTCCGGGTCTGGACGATACCGAGAACCTTGCTGACAAGCACCGCGTCGTCAGAATATGACTCATAAAAATCCCCGACCCTGTAAAGCAGCACCGCCTCGGGGTACTGTGCCTTCACAGAGAAGAATTGCTTGATCAGCGGGGTGTCCTCGGGAGCCTTCCCTTTCGCCATGGTAAAAGATTTTACTACCACAAATGTACGAATTTTATTAGAATTGTTTATTTTTACACTTCAGAGTCACTCTGACCACAAAATTCAAGAATTATGGGTAAAACACTGAAATCATTATTCTGCTTCGCCATACTGGCGATATGCATGCCTATGACGTCATTTGCCGCCAAGACATCCTGGACTCTCGCTTCTCCGGACGGTAGGATTAAAGCTGAGATCAAAGCCGACGGAAAGGTTTCATATTCAGTCACTTTCGATGGAAAAACCGTGTTAGCTCCTTCCGAGATAGCCATGGTTCTGGACAATGGATCAACCTTTGGAGAAGGCAAAGTCAAGAAAACCTATTCCTGGAAGAATGAGGACAAGGCTATTCCTGCCATCGCTTACAAGAAAGCGGCCGTGGACGACATCTACAACTGCCTCGCGATAAGCTTCAAGGACTATTCGATCGAGTTCCGCGCTTACGACAACGCCGTCGCTTACAGGTTCGTCTCCACCGCGAAGAAAGGCAAGTTCAAAGTCAAAAGCGAGAAAGCCGAGTTCAATTTCCCTCAGGATTGGATGGCTTGGGTGCCATACGTCAGGGACGGGGAAACATTTGAGGATCAGTTCACTAATTCTTTTGAGAACTATTACCAGCACATTAATCTATCAGCATGGGACACAAAGAGGCTGGCGTTCCTTCCGCTTGTGGTTGACGCTTTTGACGGGGTCAAGGTGATGATCACCGAGTCTGACCTGCGTGACTATCCGGGTCTCTACCTCAACGGTAAAGGCGGAAAATCCCTTTACGGGGTCAACGCCACTGTTCCCGATAAGACAGAGATCGGCGGCCACAACATGCTTCAGGGCGTCGTAAAGAGCCGTCACGACTACATCGCCTCAGCTGAAGCCGGCCGCAGTTTCCCCTGGAGGATTGTGGGAATATTCGAAGAGGAGAAGGACCTCGTGAACTCTGACCTGACCTGGCTGCTCGGCACCCCGGCCGACAAGAACGCCGATTGGAGCTGGATCAAGCCCGGAAAGGTGGCTTGGGACTGGTGGAACGACTGGAACATCTACGGTGTTGATTTCAAGTCCGGAATCAATAACGAGACTTACAAATACTACATCGATTTCGCCTCCAAGCACGGCATCGAGTACGTCATCCTCGACGAGGGCTGGGCTGTCAACAAGAAGACGGACCTCTTCCAGATCGTGCCTGAGATAGACCTCAAGGAACTCCTCGCCTACGCTAAATCCAAGAATGTGGGACTCATCCTCTGGGCTGGCTATAAGGCCGTTGATAAGGACATCGAGGGTGTGTTCAAGCACTATTCGAAAATGGGTGTCAAGGGCTTCAAGGTCGATTTCATGGACCGCGATGACCAGCTTGTCATGCAATTCTACGAGAATGTAGCCAAGACAGCCGCCAAGTACCACCTGATGATAGACTTCCACGGAGCCTTCAAGCCCTCAGGGCTCGAGAGGACCTATCCGAATATTATCAACTACGAGGGTGTCGCCGGACTTGAGCAGATGAAATGGGGCGCCAGGGAATATGACCAGGTCACCTACGACGTGATCATCCCGTTCGTCAGGATGGCCGCCGGAAGGATGGACTACACCCAGGGCGCGATGATCAACTGCACAAAGGGCAGGGCCTATCCCAACAACTCCTCACCTATGAGCCAGGGCACCCGCTGCCGTCAGCTCGCCGAGTACGCCATCTTTGAGGCCCCGTTGACCATGCTTTGCGACTCCCCGTCCAACTACATGGCTGAGCCCGAATGCACCGACTTCATCGCCGCATTCCCCACCACTTGGGATGAGACCGTCCCTGTCTGCGGAAAGATCGGGGAATATGTCGCCATCGCCCGCCGCAAGGGCAACGACTGGTATGTGGGAGCCCTCACCGGCTGGGATGAGAGGGATCTCGTACTGGATCTCGGATTCATTGGCAAGGGCAAGATGACCATCTTCCAGGATGGCGTAAACGCCCACAGGGCAGCCCAGGACTACAAGAAAGTCTCCAAGGACCTTCCTGCTGACGGTAAAGTCCAGATCCACATGGCGCCAGGCGGTGGTTGGGTCGCCAAGATCTCCAGATAGATTCCAAGAACCTATTGGTTATGAGAAAGTTGTTTTTGTCTATCGTCTCCGTGGTGGCGCTGGTTCTGTCCGGCGCCACCGCCGGGGCGAAAAGCGAGGATCTCAGCCTCATGACCTTCAATATCCACGGACAGGAGAAGGACGAGGCCGGGGATTTCAGCTGGGAAGCCCGCAAGAAGGGCTGCCTCAAGGCTATCAAGAAATTCGATCCGGACGTGTTGTTCTTGCAGGAGGCCTACGCCTATCACAAGGCCGACATCATGAAGGAAATGAAGAAGCACATGCTGGTTGACCGCAGCGCCAAACCCGGCACGGTTGACCAGGATATCAGATTCAACGAAAACCCCATCATGTTCAGGGCCGACAAGTTCGAGCTCCTGGACTACGGCTTCTTCTGGCTCAATGAGAACCAGGAGGCTGACACTCCGGGCTGGGATGCTGACAACGTGAGGAACGCTACCTGGGTCAAGCTACGTTACAAGAAATCCGGGTTAATATTCTTCTGTTTCAACACAAGATTCTCTGTCAAAGAGACCGCGGGAAGGCGCAGCGCGGAACTCATGGTTGACAAGATCAAAGAGATAGCCGGAGATGACGCTGTCGTTTTCCTTGGCGGGGACTTCAAGATGTCCTCGCAGGACAGGCTCCTCTCGTCTCTGGTCTCTTATGCCAAAGACGCCAACTTCTCGATGAAAAAACCCGACACGAGAGCTTCCTACAATGGCTATGGGAAGTCTGTTGACTCGGTGCGCTGGCCTGATCATATCCTTTTCCGCAAGGCGGAAGTTGAGGAATATGAGGTTGTTGACGGCAAGTTCGGTCCCAAGTTCATCTCCGACCATTACCCGGTTTACGCCGAGTTTGAGATCCCCATCCCAAAAGGGAAGTAATTGACAATCAGCCTATTTTCCAGTGTACTGGCCGATAAAGAAGATCGCGCCGGTGCTTACCTCCGTGATCGCGTAGATGAACGGTCGGTCAGCATGGAAGTCCACGGTATAATCTACGGGCCCTCCAGGACCCATTGAATACGCCATTACAACATCCGTTACCGCAGCCGCCTCAGAGCCCTGCTCATCAACCTTGATTTTGGCCTTGTGGATAACTTTGCTGATAAAGACAGTTGTCTCTGTCATCTCTGAGAAATCAGCGTTTTTCCCTGAGAAAGCCGACTCTATTCCCATCCCTATAAGTATGTCTTGCAAGTCTGTCTCGAATTCGCTTTCAAAAGAGGGCAACTTTACATCCACCTCGACTCCTGACATATTGGAAATCATTGTTTCCCAATGATTTAAGTCGATAGATCGTTTAGCTTCCTCTAGCATCTTGCCTTCCTCGGGTAGGATGATAACCATCCGGAAAGCCTGGTTGCCATAAGGCAGGCAAAGCGCGGGACCAATATTCGGGAAATAACCGCTATTAAAACGGGCTTTCTGATGCATCATGTTCGTCTCCAACTTTGACCCGTCCTCAAGGTAAAATTTCTCTTTCTTGCTGTCGCTTTTCTTGAATTGGCTTGACCAGATTCCCTTGAAATAAGTGGCGTTTAGAAAATGGGCGTATTCCAAAGGGGAGACCTGATCTTTGAGCAGTTCCGGAATCATCCCATGTGTTTTCTCAGAGCACCAGTTATTGATGAGACTTTTCACATCATCTTTTGAAAAATCCTTGTAACAGATGTTCGCCTCATAATTTTTCTCAACTGTATATTTGAAACTGTCCTTCAGTTTCGAAAACATGCTGTTCACAACCGCGGCGTTCGCGATCTCTATCGTGGTGGAGGGATCGACCTTAGCTGACTCTGAAAGCATTTTCGAACAGAATTCATTCATAGATCCTGTGTCCTCGCCGAAGCCAAGGGTCTTGTCGATCTCATACTTGGTCTGTCCAACCGCCCCATTATTGACCATACCGAGGGCGAATGTGACACTTAGCGGAGACAGAAGCATGCTTTTTCCATCCTCATTTGAAGAGGCTTTTTTGAAAAGCTCAAGGGCAAAAGAATTATTGGCCTTGACATATTCCGTCTCAGTCCTTGTCAAAGTGATGTCCTTACGGGGAATAAGTTCTCCGACCGGCACCGTCTCATCCTCCAAATAGTTTTTCCCACAAGAGACAAATACCGCTAAGGCACTGAGAAAGAGATAATAATATGTTTTCATGGTTTTACTGCTGACCATTAATAATAACCATCATAAGGTGTTTTGCCCGCAAATAAGATTGAGATTATGGTTCCGTCCTTCAAAAGAATCCGGATGTCAATCTTTCCGTCATCATTTATCGTATAAAGGTCTTCCTGGTAAGAAGAAAAACTGTACGAATTAATCTTCACATCCTTGACAAGGTCACAACCTCCTTCGTACTTGCCTTGATTCATGGGAATAATCAGAGAGTCGCCATAACCCAAAGTCTGATCCATCGCTATGCCAATGAAATCAATACACTGGCCAGGGGCTTTATAATCAGTCCCATTGTGCCAGAACCCGCGGATAAAGACAATAGGATTGACCTGATCCCAATTTGGACCTTCGGTGAAAGGCTCCATATAGAAATGACAACGGTGCGAAGCTCCTTTGGAAGGATCCGCGATCCCGCCTCCGACAAAAACAGAACCGATCGGATAGGATTCTTTATTTCCTATCGCCAGTTTATTTTTAGTTTTGACCTCTGTACCATCTGATTTGGTAATGACAAGTTCCTGGTTCAGGAAATCGTCATCATCGGCCGGCCATTCTAATGTCTCATTGCAGGAGACTAAACCTATAGAGAAAAGCACGACGGGGAAAACCAGCATTAATCGTCTCATATTTATCATATTTATAAGTCTTTATCTTATAAACGCAGAAAAACCGAAAACGCGTCTCGAAATATTTTATTTTTCCATCAAATTGATATATCCAAGAAGGGATCCCCAATGATAGAAGCGATCACTGTTATCGACATCGTCGCCCTGCCCCGCTCCGCAAAGCATCGGATAGAAATTCGTGGCGTCCATCTTCTTGACCAGCTGGCCGTTCCTTAAATCCTTGCAGAAGAACATCCCGTCTTCCTCGCTCCAAACCTGGGTGAACACGCTCCTGGTGTCCCAAGTGTTCCACCCGGCGGCAAGTTCTTTCTTGATTTTGGTGTACTCCCATTCCGGATAATCTGAAGACAATTTCCTGGACTCAACAGAACAAGATGCCAGCGCTATCAAAAGGACCGGCAATAATTTAGATAATCTCATTTTATTGAATATTAATTACTTCTAATCGGCAAAGTTTTTTCCCGGAGCCACTGGGAGATCTCCGGAGAAAGGCGTGGCGATAGGGTGCGGAAGACTTTCTCGTTATAGTCGTTCAGCCACTTTATCTCCGAATCGTCCAAAAGGTCCTTGATGATGATTGACGTGTCGAAGTGGCAAAGGGTCAAAGGCTCGAAGCGAAGCCAACGGCCAAAGTCATTCTCTCCGGCATCCACGCAAAGGACAAGGTTCTCGTGACGGATCCCGTGTCGGCCTTCCCGGTATATTCCAGGCTCTATCGAGGTCACCATCCCGGGCAGCATTGCTTGCTTGTTGAAGCTCTGCCGGATGTCCTGCGGACCTTCATGCACATTCAGATAGAAGCCGACGCCATGACCTGTCCCATGTCCGAAATTACGCATCGAGTTCCAAAGCGGAGCCCTGGCGAGAACATCTATCTGGCATCCGGCCGTACCCTTCGGGAACACAATCTTAGACAAGGCGATATGTCCCTTCAGGACAAGAGTGTAGTCTTCTTTCTCCAATTGGGAGCATGGTCCAAGCGGGACGGTCCTGGTAATGTCGGTCGTGCCGAAAAGGTACTGACCTCCTGAATCGCAAAGGTATAGACCGTTGGAATACAGCTCAGCAGAATCATCCTCAGGGGTCACGTAATGAGGAAGCGCGGCGTTAGGGCCATAAGCTGAAATCGTCTCGAAACTCTCTCCCCTGAAACCCTCTATCTCCGAACGGAACTCGTGTAGCTTGGCCGAGCACTCATATTCATTGAGCGGTTCTCCGGCCTGGACCATTGTATCAAGCCAATAGAGAAACCTCTCCATCGCGAGCCCGTCCTCGAGGTGAGCCTCCCTCATTCCAGAGATCTCGACCTCGTTTTTCACGGCCTTCCGGAGGGCCACCGGTGATTTTCCGGCCACAACGTTCTCATTAAGAGTGTTTTCCCTCAATATACCGTAGAGGTTGTAATTGAGTGTCGAGGAATCGACGAACAGCCTCTTGATGTAGTCGTCATCCACCATTCCGGCAAGAGCCATCCCTATGTCGGAATAGTCCTGAATATTGACTCCGTCCGCGGTCAACTCGTAGAAACTGTCTTCTGTCTCATGATCGCCCTCCGGAATAGGGCCCTTCCTGACAAACCATTGGACGGTGTCGAGGGTTACGAGAAGATACGACATGACAACCGGATTGTAAGCCACATCACTCCCACGGACATTGAGAGTCCATGCGATCTCGTCGAGAGCGGATAGCAAGATAGCGTCGAAGCCCTTGTCTGCCAACCATTTCCGTAGCCAGACGATTTTCTGCTTTCGGGACCACCCTACGGTTTCTGTCCCTAAGGTGATGATCGGGGTACACGGAATCTCCGGGCGGTCCGCCCAAAGAGGAGAGAGCAGGTCCGGCACATTCGCCACCGCGGTCCTATCCTTCCCGACAGCCCCACGGATCTCCTCCACGAAAGAGGCGCTCACTCCGAGCCCGTCAACAGCGACAACAACCTCGCTGAAATCCTCAAACTGCCTTGAGAGCCACTCGGGAATTAGCACCTGGTCCTGGACCCTTGTCTTATGTAGCTCGATCCCGGTTCCCTCAAGTTGCCTCTCCGCTTGTATGAAGTACCTGGTGTCGGTCCAAAGTCCCGCATGGTCCTCGGTGATCACGAGATCGCCTTCACCAGTGTAACCGGACACCCACTCGACTTGATGCCATCTCGGAGCGGAATACTCGCTCTGATGAGGGTCGTTCCCTGTCAGGATGACAGCGTCCCAACCCCTTGATCGCATCATGTCCCTTATGGCCACGATTCGGCTTCTCATTTCAGCAACTTGCGCTTAAATATTCTTACGGTTGACAGAAGTAGTTGATCTATAGGAATATATGAGGATATAGACCTAAGCCCTGAAAGCAGCATATTGCTTGGAGTATAAGACTCCTTCAAGTCAGCGAATGAACTCTTGACCGCACCTTCCTGGCTGGCGATGCGTTCCTGGACACGCTTTTGGGCTTCCTCAAGCTGGTCCATTGTCTTTATGTCTCTGTACTTCATGGCCGGGATTATTTTTTATCCTCAAAGAAGAGATCTATGAAAAGAGGAACGAAGGTGTTGCGGAACAGCCTCTTTCTCAAAAGGACGAGAACTCCAAGGACAAGGAGGAAAAAGGCGGCGACGATGGCCGCGCCTCCGGCGTAGCTGCCAACAATCTCTCCGATCCACATCACCCCTCCGATCGCTATGGAGATCATAATGATGGACACGACGAACAAGACAAGCAGCATGTACAGCAACTTGCTCAGGGTCAGGGACAGTCCTTTCGCTGTCTTGAGTTTAAGCTCGTCAACACGAAGGTCGATGTATTCGGTTGTCTTCTGCCCGAGATCCTCGACCGGTCTTGTGAAATCACTCATTACCTTAAGCGTCTTGCTCGTTCCACTGGTCCTCCGTCTCGTCAGGATCCTTGGAAAGGGCCTTCTCAAGTTTATCCAGCTGGGCCAGGATCTTCAGACGGGCCTCTTCCTTAAGGTCAGTAGCCTGATCCGACAATGTGGCTTTCAGATCCTTGAGATCCCTGCGGGCGAGCCTGGCTCTGGCCCTGAGTCTTGTTGTGGCGCTCTCAGCCCCTTCTTTGACATCATTGTATGTCTCTTTGGCCTTATCCCAACCGTCATCGGTGGCATCGACAAACTCGTCCCACCCTTCCGCGGCGGCGGCTTTAACCTTGCGACGTGTCTCTTCTCCTTTCTCAGGGGCGAACAGCAAACCAAGTGTCAACCCGGCCGCTGCCCCGGCTATCAAAGCGAACAAAGAATCACCTTTCATAACTTCGAATGTTTAATGTTTTGGTATTTACAAATATAACAAAATAGAGTAAAAACAAGCCTTTTGAAGCTCTTGCTTGTAATCCATTTTTTCGATAACTTGCAAGACATTTAACAAAAAACAGACCTGTAACCATGAGGAGAATCGTATTTTGCTTTGTTTCATTGATTTGGCTGACACTCTCGGCCAATGCCCAAAGTGTGGTGGTAAATGATGCTAAATTCAGTGTCGGGGACTCTCCGGAGTGGAAGGCTCCTGGATTTGACGACAGCGCCTGGAAAACCCTCTCGCTGGATAAGACTTGGGATGATCAAGGAATCTCCAACGACGATTCTTACGCATGGTACAGGATTCATGTGACAATTCCCTCTTCGATAAAGGATGGCGCCGCTTTTCCGGATAAGGTATTGCTGGCTCTCGGGTCCATTGACGACTGTGACGAGACTTATCTCAACGGAAAGCTGGTCGGAAAGACAGGAAGAACCCCTGAAGACGAAGGTGGATATGAGGGCAAATGGGACACGCCAAGGAAGTATCTGGTGGATCCGAAGCATATCCTTTGGGACAAGGAGAATGTGATCGCCGTCAGAGTGTATAACGGCGGCAATCCCGGAGGCTTTTTTGAGGGTCCTGTCTATATCGGTCAAGTTACTCTCGACGCTATCGCCGCCCTGACCGTCACACGCGCCAATAACGGCTGCGATGTCAGCCTGAGCGCGACAAGCAAACTGGATGGCAAACTTGAGGTTGACGCGACCGACCCGATGACCGGCGAGACATCAACCGTCAGCTCCAAGGCGGTGAAACTCACTCCTAAGAAAGGCCACACCGCGTTTGTCAACGCGGTTGGACAGAATACCCTGACCATCACCTACCGCGACAATCGCTCCGGCGAGACCCTGAGCGGCACATTCTGTCCGGCTTACATCCTGACCCCGAAAGCTCCGGCCACTCCACGCTACAACGGGCCGAAAGTCTTCGGAGTAAGACCCGGATCTCCAGTTATCTTCCGCTTGGCTTTCTCCGGCGATAAACCTATGAGGTACTCGGTCCAAGGTCTTCCTGAGGGTGTGACCCTCGATCCTGAAAAGGGAGTCCTCAGCGGCAAGGTCCTTAAGGAAGGGGACTACAAACTCACTCTGAAAGCCACCAACTCAAAAGGCGCCGCCGAGGTGGATTTCACCCTTAAGGTGGGATCCAAGATCGCTTTGACTCCTCCAATGGGATGGAATTCCTGGAACTGCTGGGGTGTGAGCGTCTCGCAGGAAAAGGTCATGTCCTCGGCCACAGCGTTGATAAACAGCGGCTTGGCTGATTATGGATATTCCTACATCAACATCGACGACGCCTGGGAAGCCGAAGAGCGCGACTCTGAAGGCCGGATCCAGACCAACGACAAGTTCCCTGACATGAAAGGCCTGGGAGAGTGGCTCCATTCAAATGGCTTGAAAATGGGAATATATTCCAGTCCGGGCGACCGTACCTGCGGAGGCTACCTCGGCACCCTCGACCACGAGAAACAGGACGCCGAGACTTGGAACGAATGGGGCGTGGACTACCTCAAATACGACTGGTGCGGCTACTGGAAAGTCTTCAATCCCGATCCCGACAAGTCCGTCGCCGCTTATGTGCGCCCTTACCTCAAGATGCAGAAGTTCCTCAGGGAGCAACCCCGCGACATTTTCTACTCTCTTTGCCAATACGGAATGGCGGATGTGTGGACTTGGGGACACGCCGTTGACGCCAATTCCTGGAGGACCACAGGAGACATCACCGACACCTGGGAGTCTCTCTATGATATCGGGTTCAAGCGGCAGACCGATCTTTACCCCTATGCCGGGCCCGGTCACTGGAACGATCCCGACATGCTTGTTGTCGGTAAGGTGGGCTGGAGCGACAACCTCAGGGACAGCCGCCTGACTCCGGACGAGCAGTACACCCACATCACACTCTGGTCTCTACTGGCCTCCAACATGCTGATAGGCTGCGACTTGGCCCAGATAGACGACTTCACCTTCAACCTGCTCTGCAACAACGAGGTTAACGCCGTCAACCAGGACATCCTCGGAGAGCAGGCCCACAGGGACGTCGATGAGGACGGGATGCAGATGTGGAGTCGCCGCCTGTCCGACGGGACAATCGCTGTCGGAATATTCAACCTCAATGACGCTCCCGTGCCGACCTTCCTGAAAGGCGCGCTCGGAAAAATCGGGATTGAGGATGTGGCCACCGTCCGCGACCTCTGGCGCCAGGAGGACATCCCCACGGACGCCACCTACATAATTCCCTCCCACGGAGTAAGGTTCATCAAAGTTAAAGTCCAGGAGGAGCTCTAATGTCTTTCGTACACCTCCACGTCCATACCCAATATTCGATTCTCGACGGGTTCTCATCGATAGCGACCCTTTTCGACCGGGCCGAGGCGATGGGCATGCCCGCCCTTGCCATCACCGACCATGGCAACATGTACGGTGTCAAGGAATTCTTCAAGTTCGCGGACAAGCACCGCGACAAAGAGACCAAGGAGTACAAAGTCAAGCCGATCATCGGGTGCGAAGTGTACGTCACCCGGCACTACGATCCGAAACTCAAAGACAATGAGCACAGGGCGTACTATCACCTTATCCTCCTCGCGAAGAACTATCAAGGCTACAAGAATCTCTCGAACATAGTGTCCCTGGGCCACATCGAGGGTCTGTATTACGGCAAACCGAGGGTAAGCCACGAGATCATCGAGAAATACCACGAGGGACTGATCTGCTGTTCCGCCTGCCTGGCCGGAGAGATCCCGAAGGACATCGTGGCCGGAGACCTGACAGCCGCCCGCAAAGCCATCGAGTGGCATAAGAAGGTGTTCGGGGAGGACTACTACCTGGAGGTTATGCTCCATAAAACTGAGGTTCCCGGGCTTTCGCTGGAAGTATTTGAGCAGCAACAGATAAGCAATGCCGGTATCTTCAAGTTAGCCGAAGAGACCGGGGTCAAGGTCGTGGCCACCAACGACGTGCATTTCGTGGACAAGGAGGACGGCCCGGCCCACGACCACCTGATCTGCCTGAACACCGGCAAGAAGATATTCGAGGAACCGCGTCTCCATTACACCCAGCAGGAGTACCTGAAGAGTGAAGAGGAGATGGCGACTCTGTTCCCCGACCATCCGGAGGTCCTCGCCAACACTCTTGAGATCGCCGACAAGGTTGAGGTTTACAGCATCGACCGAGACCATGTTCTTCCAAAATATGAGATTGATCCCGCCTTCCTTTCCGACATAGACAAATACCTTGAAGAGTACAAGGATGTCATCGACGCCGGAAGGAATGACAAGAAAGGCACTTATCGTGGAGACGAGTTCTGCCGGTCGGTGGCCTACCTCTGCCACCTAACCTACAAGGGAGCCAAGAGACGCTACGGGGAAACCCTCAACGAGGAACAGGCGGAAAGGCTTGATTTTGAGCTCAAGACCATCTGCCGAATGGGCTTCCCTGACTATTTCCTTATCGTTCAGGACTACATTGCCGCTTGCCGAAGGATGGGCAGCCTGGTCGGTCCGGGACGTGGATCCGCCGCTGGATCGGCGGTGGCCTACTGCCTTGGGATCACCAATCTGGACCCGATCAAGTACCAGCTCCTGTTCGAGCGTTTCCTCAACCCGGATCGTATCTCGATGCCTGATATCGACGTGGACTTCGAGGACCTTGGACTCGCCCACAAATATGTCGATGAGACCTATGGCAAGGATCATGTGTCAAGGGTGATCACCTTCGGCACCATGCAGGCGAAGGGAGCCATCAAGGATGTCGCGAGGGTGAGAGACCTGCCCCTCGATGAGTCCAACCGGCTCTCCGGCCTTGTCCCTGACCGCCTAAGCGAGAAAGTCGAGAAGGAATATCCCTTCAACCCCAAGCTGGACGAGCTGAAGCCCGGTTTCAAGTCTTATGAGAAAGACGGACATTGGTTCCAGAAGGGAATGGAGGACACGGATGTCAAGATCACCCTCAAGAACTGTTATCGTCTGGTACCTGAGTTCAAGGATCTTCTGGCAAATGGATCCGATCAAGTCAAGGCTGTGCTGAACTACGCCTTGAAACTTGAAGGATGCATCCGTCAGGTAGGCCAGCACGCTTGCGCCACCATCATCGGCCGAGGCCGTCTCACCGACTATATTCCAATCTGCCTTTCGGTGGAGAAAGAGTCTGGAGAGCTGGTCTGGACCAGCCAATACGACGGTCATTACATAGAGGACGTCGGAATGCTGAAGATGGACTTCCTCGGTCTCAACACCTTGACCATCATCCACAAATGCCTGGACAACATAAAGCTTCGTCACGGAGTGGACATCGACATCGAGGCGATAGACATAAACGACAAGCCCACTTACGAGCTCTACAGCCGCGGCGACACTGACAGCGTGTTCCAGTTCGAGTCTCCCGGCATGAAGAGCAACCTGCAGAGGCTTCATCCGGAGCGTTTTGAGGACCTCATCGCTATGAATGCCCTCTACAGGCCGGGCCCGATGGATTATATTCCGAACTTCATCGACAGGAAGCTTGGACTGGAACCTATTGAGTATGACCTTCCTGACATGGAAGAATACCTGAAAGACACCTACGGGGTCACTGTCTATCAGGAGCAGGTCATGCTCCTCTCCCAGAAACTTGCCGGTTTCACCAAGGGTGAGGCTGACAAGCTGCGTAAGGCAATGGGAAAGAAGCAGATAGCCATTCTGAACGAGCTCAAAGACAAGTTCATGACCGGGGGAATGGCGAACGGCCATCCGGAAAAGACCCTGGACAAGATTTGGAAAGACTGGGAGAAGTTCGCCCAGTACGCTTTCAACAAGTCCCACGCCACCTGTTATGCCTGGGTATCCTACCAGACCGGTTGGCTCAAATGCCACTACCCAGCGGAATTCTTCGCCGCCAACCTCTCCTGCAACCTTGGTAACACCTCCGAGATCCGCAAGATCCTGTCCGACTGCAAGTCCCACAGAATCAAGGTCAAGAGCCCTGATGTCAATGAGTCATATTCCCACTTCACTGTCAATAAGGATGGCGATATCCGCTTCGGACTCAAAGGAATCAAAGGTTTTGGAACAAACGTGGCCGATGCCATAATATCCGGAAGGGAAAGCGACGGTCCCTATAAGGACGTTTTTGATTTCGTGGAGAGAATGGGGGGAGTCTTGAACCGTAAGGCAATGGAGTGCCTTGTCTATTCAGGCGCCTTTGACTCTTTCAAGATCAAACGCAGGCAATTCTACATGCCATGCAAGAACGGCAATTTCTTTATCGACGAGCTCTCACGCTATGCCACCCTCTACAGCCAGGACAGCGCCGACTCCGGGGCTTCCCTGTTCGGGGACATGGAAGAGATGAAGCCTGTACGGCCGGAAATACCTGAGAATGTGGAGATTGACGATGAGCTTGAGATCCTCCAGAAGGAGAAAGAATATGTCGGGATGTACATTTCCTCCCACCCGTTGGAGAAGTATTCCTTTGAGATTGAGACTTTCACCAATCAGGAGCTCGCCACCCTGGACAACCTTGTGGCCGAATGCGACAAGAATAAGAAAAAGATGAAAGTGGCCGTCGCCGGGCTGGTGACGGAGACCGCGACCATGACCGCGAAGAACGGGAAGCCATATTCCCGGACAAAGCTGGAAGACTATAGCGGCTCCTACGAGCTTTCCCTGTTCGGCAAGGATCATGAGACCTTCATGCGGTACCTCCAGCCGCACGCCAGTCTCTACATCGAAGGAGAGATTGACGAGAAATTCCCTCTCCGCCAGGAGGAGAGGGCTCAAGGCAAGACCGCTCCTTTCGCCTTCAAAGTCAAAGGAATATCCCTGCTCGGCAATGTAAACGAGGGGAAACTCGCCGGCTTCTCGATCAACGTCACCACGCCGATGCTGACGGAGAAATTCCGCCACGACCTGGTAGGTATTGTCAGTGCCAACAAAGGCAAGACACCGCTGAAAATGTTTATCTATGATCCTGTCACAAAGTACAATATCGAGTTCCACTCAACCAAATTCCAGGTGTCCGTCACCTCGGAATTCGTCTCCGCTCTCAAGCTCCTCGGCGTACAATGCTCACCAATCCTTAAGTGACCAGGGAGATTACGGAATAATTCCGGCCTTGGTCATCAATTTTTGATAGATTGCGAAGTCAAAGGGTGGTTCTCCGTAGAGATAGTGGTTGCGGAGTTGCTGTCCCGCCGTCTCATATTCAATAAGCAGAACTCCTTGACCTTCAGGGATTGGAAGCCCGGTGACCAGGGAACGGCCATTGGCTCCCACGCTGAACTTCCCCTTGAACACAACTTTGCCGCTACCGACATCGGTTACCTTCACCTTGCCCTCCGCGGGCTCCATGGAATCATTGACAGCCTTAAGGGGCAGCACACCGTCCTCCGGATCATTGATCAGCAGGCATACCGTCCTCTGGGCGTTCCAGAGGTAGTCGTAAGCCAGTTTCTTGGAATTGTAGTAGTCCACGATGGCGTCTGAGACTATCGGCCAGCCGTCCCTTACGTTCCACCAGATCATACCGGTGCGGTCGAACTTGGCTCCCCTGAACTTCTCTACGAAGTACTTCATAGCTTCCGCTTGAGTGCTCTGCGAAGCGGCGACGAACTCCTCGAGAGTCTTTGGACGGAAACCAAACAACAGATTTATTTGCTTGGTCATCAAGTCGTTCCGTCCAACAAACTCATCAAAGAAGGGAATAGGTCGGACTGATTTCGTCAGCCATTCCTTGTTCCACTCACCATCTTTGGTCCAGGGATAGCGGCTGTCCTTGGTAAACATCTTTTCTATCGACTCTATGTTCGGGGCTCCATGGTAACCGATCTCGCTCACGAATATCGCCTTGGCGTCCTTATAGAACGTATCTTTGTAATATCCTCTCGGCCCCCAGAGATGATCCTGCGGAAGGTCAGAGCGCTGGCATCCGTTCTTGAACGCTTCCTCACTGAAATACGGAGAGCTCGGCAGGTACGGCCGGGTCGGGTCGAACTCATATAGCACCTCCGGAATCATCTTCCGGCTGATCACATCCCTGTTCGGATCAATACGGAAAGTCGGCAGGGTCCAGAGAAGGGAGTTGTCATTCTCGTTATTACCGGACCATATAGCCAAGGAAGGATGGCTCCGGAACTTCAGGACCACCTGCTTGATCTCTTCCCTGACCTTGGAGACAAAAGCCTCGTCCTGAGGATATATGATCCCGGCCATCGAGAAATCTTGCCAGACCATGATTCCCTCTCGGTCACAGCGGTCATAGAACGAAGTATCTTCATAGACATTGCCGCCCCAGCAGCGGATCATATTGCAGTTGAGATCCACGACCATGTCCAGGGTGCTGTCCACCCATCGGGCGTCCCTGCTGTGGAAGCCGTCAAGCGGCACCCAGTTGGTTCCCCGGACATATATCTTCTCCCCGTTGACATAGAAGCAGAACTCTCCCTTCCCGTCCTTATCTATCATCTCGCTCCGCTCAAGGGAAACAGTCCTGAAACCGACCTTGCGGGTGTCTGAGGCCAAGACAGTACCGTCCTCGTCAATCAAGCTCAAAGTCCCGTCGTACAACGCCGGCTCCCCATAGCCCTTCGGCCACCAAAGATCAGCGTTCTCCAGCTTGAATTCCGTCCTCCAGGCGTATGTGGGAAGGAGCCGCTCATCCTCATAGGCAACTTTCCCGTTTCTCTCCAGCTTGACATTCAGCTTAACCTTGTCAATCTTTGAGGCCGGGTATTTGACCTGGATGTCCACGAAGGCCGAAACCTCCTTGGTGGCAGGATCGGCGCTCACCGTCACCCAATGCACATCGCTGATACTCACCGGGTTCTGGACGATGAGAGAAACCTCTCTCCAAAGACCCGCGCTCACAAGCCTCGGCATGATGTCCCATCCATAGCAATGCCTTGGCTTGCGAATCCACACACTCTCAGTGTAATGCCTGAAACTGTAGGTCCCGACAAGATAGTTTTGGGCCTCGAGGACAGCGGAGCGGAGGATGACCTGGAGCTTGTTCTCTCCTTTCCGGATCTTGGAAGTGATGTCATATTTATGAGCGATCATGGCGTTCTCCGCGGAGCCCACTTTCTCTCCATTCAGCCAGATGTCAGCCAAGCAGTCAATTCCTTCGAAATCAAGGATAATTTTCTGTCCTTCAGATATTTCCGGAGCCACGAACGACTTTGAATACATCCACTGGCAGAACTCGTAAGGGCGCAGGTCGTAGATGTTGTTCCCGATCTGGGGATCCTTTACCATACCGGCGGCTTGGAGATCCAGCTCCACGTTACCCGGAACCGTAGCGGAAAGTTTGGTTGTTTCCAACGCGACTACTTCCGACGGATCCGTAACCGCCTCCCATTCCTGTGGCCAGAATTCGAGATTCCATTTGCCGTTAAGGGATATCTTGTCCTGAGCCGGAACGCTCAGGCAAATGGCCATAAACAAAGCCACAGTGGAAAGGAAAAGCACTTTTCTCATGGTTATTGGTTTGAATATTCTTTATTCAGTTCCTCGAGAATGGTCTTGGCGAGAGCCGGGGAAACCATTGTTGAAAGATCCTCAAGTGAAGCCGCGGCGATCCTCGCGACGGAACCGTAATGCATCAGCAGGCGGCTCTCTGTCTGCTCCCCGACTCCTTTAATTGATCTTAAAGCGCTCTGTATCTGACCCTTGCTACGAAGTGAACGATGGAACGTGATACCAAAGCGATGGGCTTCATCCCTTATCTGCATCAAGACCTTCAAAGCGTGTGAGTTCCGGTCGAGGAAAAGCGGGTACGGATCATTGATCCTGATCACCAGCTCCATTCTCTTCGCGAGACCCACGACCATAAGCTTGTCAAGCAAACCCAGCTCGGCAAGAGCCTGCCTGGCGAATTCCAGCTGCCCCTCGCCACCGTCAATCACCACAAGCTGTGGCAGATCATCCGGAGCCTCGGCAAGCATCCGGGAATACCTGCGGTTGACAACCTCTTTCATCGAAGCGAAGTCATTGGCCCCGATGACTGTCTTTATCTTGAATTTCCGGTAATCTTTCTTGGAAGGGACTCCGTCACGGAAGACGACACATGATGCCACGGGGTTGGTGCCTTGGATGTTGGAGTTGTCGAAGCACTCGATATGCTTTGGTAATTCCTTCATTCCCAACGCCTTCTGAAGGTCTTCCATGACCATGCGCTTGTATTCGTCCGGATCTGTACGCTCTTTCTGCTTCAGAGTGTTGAAGTGGTATTCACGGGCATTCTTGGCGCTAAGCTCCAGCAGGGACATCTTGTCGCCCTTGACAGGGATCCTGAACTCCACGCCCTCAATCTCCACATCAGGAAGGAAAGGGACTATCACTTCTTTCGCCAGAGCCCCGAATTTTGACTCGATCTCAGCGATGAATGTGCTCAACACAGAGGCCTGTTCCTCCTCTATGTTCATCTTGAAGCCGAGATTAAGGGACTGGATCACGGCCCCTCCACGGACTCTCAAGAAATTACCGAAGGCTTCGCTCCCGTCGAACACAAGAGAGAACACGTCGCAGGAAGCATCTGACACTGAGGAAATTATCGACCTTGAATAATGCTTCTTAAGGGCATCGATCTTATTCTTGAAAACTTGCGCATCCTCAAAACGCCACTCCGAGGCGGCCGCCTTCATTGAGGCTTCGTATTCCTTAATGATGTCGTTCACACCGCCTTTCAAAAGCCTCGTTATCTCACTGATCCAAGACGAGTATTCCTCCCTGCTGACTCCCCCGACACAGCAGCCCTTGCATCTGCCGATGTGCATCTCAAGGCAAGGCCGGAACTTACCCCTCATGACTCCCTCTCCGGTGATCTTGAGCTTGCAGGAACGCAGGGGATAATTCTTCCTGAAAAACTCGAGAAGATAGTTTGCATGGGTCACTGAACTATATGGCCCATAATAAGTTCCGGACTTCCGATCCACCCTCCTGGTAAGGAATACCCTGGGGAATTCCTCGTTTGTCACGACTATCCAGGGATAAGTCTTCGAGTCCTTAAGGAGGATGTTATAGTGGGGCTTATATTGCTTGATCAAGTTGTTCTCCAAAAGCAAGGCGTCCGCCTCGGAGTCAACAACAGAGAACTGGGCGTCAGCAATTTTGGAGACGAGAAGCCGGGTCTTGATGTTCAGCCTCTCCGGAGGCACGAAATATTGGGCTACCCGCTTATGGAGATCCTTTGCCTTACCCACATAAATCACCTTCCCCGAGGAATCGTAATAGCGATAAACCCCCGGGGAATGTGGAAACAGGGAGATTTTCTCCCTGACAGTTAGATTCTTATCGTCCAAGATTACTTGACGGGCTTGACATACTTGGCCACCTCGGCCTCGATGTCGTCCCCGCGGAGATCCCTCTTGACAATAGTGCCATCAGGACCGAAAAGGATGATGTGGGGAATGCCGTCGATTCCGTAGAGTGTGGTCGGAACACGCTGCGCGTCAATGATCTGATTCCAAACGATACCCTGCTTCTTGGCAGATTCGATAGTGTCTTCCTTCTTGTCCCAAACAGCGACGCTGAGAACATCGAATTCGGGTCCGGCGTACTTCTGATAGACATTCTTGATGTTCGGCATCTCAGCCTTGCACGGTCCGCACCATGAAGCCCAGAAATCCACGAGGATGTACTTGCCCTTGCCGACATAGTCGGAAAGACTCTGGCCATTAACAGTGAAATCAGAGAATTTCTGACCCTCGGCGGTCTTCTTTCTAGCGGCGACTGTCTTGGAGATCGTCGAGATTGAAGGAACCTTCGCCAGCACAGTGTCGATGGTCGTAAGGACAGAGTCCAGCTGGTCGTTTGTGAGCAAATAACGAAGGTTGTCAATCGCTGAGACAGCGGTCAGATTGTCCTTGTTGGCGTCCACGGTGGAGAGGCAAAGCTTTCTGACATCATTCTGGAAATCGTCATAAAGCTTGTCCTCAGTCGCCTCATCCTTCGCGGCCTCGATCTGAGGCTGGTAAAGATTCTGCAGATCCTGCATGGACTTGTTGAACGCGTCGTATTTGGCCTGGACAGAGAGTTTCGGATACTTTGATACGACGTTGAGAGTCTTATCCTCGTTGAAACTGATTGTCAGAGGTGTACCGTCCGAGACGAAGCTGGAGGTGATGTTACCGGCCTTCAACTTTGCCAAACCGGCGGTGTACTTAGGAACCTCTACCTTAAACTGGCCGTTCTTGACCGGAACAGGCTGATGGAAACCAAGAGACTTAATGCTGATTTCAACCATCTCCGGGGCGTCAGCACCCAGATTACCTGTCACTACTGTCTTGTCTGAGACTTTCGGGCCGCATCCCGCTATAAGGAGCGAGAGGGCAGCCACCAGAAAAATCGATCTTGTCTTCATTTTTCGTTTTATAAGTTTTACTTCTTGTCACCAAGGTCAAGGATCCTGACATTGCGGATCTTAAGTCCCTCTCCATGGCCACAGAAGGAAACATATCCCTTCTTGTTGAACATTCCGGGATGGTTCCTGTGATCAACGGTGTAAGGGTTCGTATCGCTGCCGTCGGGAGCCACATTGTGGCCCTTGCAGGCGGTACGGATATTCCCGTCCACAATAACCTCTCCGTTGACAGTAACCTTAATGCGGTCTCCCTCAACCCTGATTTCCTCGGTGCTCCACTCGCCGAGAGGCTTATGCTTGATCCTCTTGGCAGGTATTACTCCATAAACCGAGCCATGAACTTGATATTCGCGCAAATTCGCATACATTGGCGCGTCATGATCAAGAATCTGAACCTCGCACATGGCGTCGTAAGCGGCATCGACACCCATCGGGGTGCGGATTCCGACACCGTTGTTAACTCCCTCACGGAGGAAGCAGAACTCGAACCTATAGACGAAATTACGGTACTCCTTCTTGGTGTAGAGGTTGCCAGTGCTGCCATAATTCGCGCTCACATAGATAGTTCCATTGACGGGAATATATCCCTCAAGATCGCCCTGCCACTTGTCGAGGTTAGTTCCATCAAAAAGCATCTCGAAACCTTGCTTCTTCTCCTCGGCGGTGAGCTGGGAAGGAGTGAAAGGCTTGGCTTTCTCAAGGATCTGGTTGATCTCGTCAACAGCGTAACCATCATCGGCGCCACCGGCGGCCTTGAAGATGGTTTTAGCCTTGTCGAGATTGGACTTCAATGTGTTGTAGTCGATCTCCTCATTTGTCTTGGAAGCGATGCTGCGGATAGCGTCGGCGGCAGCGTAAGCGGCATCCTTGTCGTCAAGATACTTGCCTGCGAGAAGGAATGACTTCATCGTAGGGACATTGGCCAAGGCTTTCAACGCCAAATCCTTGACACCCTTAAGCCCGGTTATTCCGAGAACCTCTCCCAAAGAGGCGCGTTTCTTCTCGGGATTAGTCTCGAACCGATCCAGCAAGGAGATGTAAAGGGGAAGGACGAACCCCTGTTTGCCAGGGTTGTTCTTGGCGGCGTCGAGAAGAACAGGAGCGGCTTTGTAATTGTCCATGAAGGCAAGGGCGGAGAGCGCCTGGTCATTACCAGCATTCCAGGCTTCGGCCAGATCATCCACGGCCTCATCAGTACCAGTGGATGCGAGAACGCGATAGAAGTTAGCCACATTCTTGGCTGTCTTCATGAGACCGCTGACCTTGGAATACTGCTCGGTGGGAGAGAGTGAGTGAATGGCGGACTCGAGAGCTCCCTGATAACTGCTGACTACATCCTTGTCCTTCGCGGCGTCAAGAAGATCACCTACCTTGGCAATGTCACCAACTCCCGTGAAGAAAGGCAAAGCTGTCGTCGCCATGTTAGAAACTGCTTTGTCTGAGGAGTTTATCATAGAGAATACTATCGGGGCAACATTCTTCATCCTCCTCGAGGAAGCGAGATCCATCAGATTCCTGACAGCTGCCATGTCATTGCCGGAGGCAAGCTTCTCGGTCAGTGCGGCTGCGACATCATCCTTGATGTCACCCTTGAATGACTTAAGCGCTGTCAAAGCCTCGAGACCGTTCTCCCCGCCAAGCTGGCCGATAAGAGCCTTAGCGGCGGCGGAACCTCCGATCTTGCCGGCAGCGGCGATAGCGGCCTTAGCCACGTCACCACCTTCTCCGATAGCGGAGTTGACAAGATTGGACACAGAGGATATCTTGTTGTTTCCAAGCCAGTTGAGAACATCAACCTTAGTGTCGGGAGCGAGTTTCTTGAACTTGCCGGTGAGAACGGGAACAAGAGCGGAGGCACCAAGAATCTTGGTGGCGTTTCCGATCACAGAGTTCCTGAATATCTTGTCGTCACTCTTAAGGGCAGAAGCCACTGTCTTGATGGCCTTCTCGGGCTGCGCGTTCATCAAAGACCAGGCTGCAAAACATTTCTCATGGGTAGTCCCTGACTTAAGGAGAGACTTGGCTTCCTTGACCGGCATCAAAGCCTCGGCCTCGGGAGCGACATATTGCCCGAGCATCCTCTGAAGGGAAGTCAGAAGCTCTTTATTGTAAGAATCTTTGCAAGCCGCGGCGGCATCCTGAAGACCTTTCAGAACATCGGCCTTCTTATCAGCGTGGGCGGGATCATTCACATAGGAGACCAAGCCCTGGAGTGCGTACTCATAGATGGCGTTCTTAACCCCCTGCCCGGCAGGTTTCAACATAGAGGCGACCTCCACGACAGACTGGGGAGCGGCTTTCGCCAGATCAGCCATCTGGGTGTTGAAATCCGAGCTGTTCTGGGCCGGCATAGCGGCCAACACGTCAGCGACAATGGTCTGCACGGTCCTCTGCCTGGCATCCTGCGCGTACAAGGACACTGAGAGGGCCAGAAGAATCAATATCGAATATATCTTTTTCATACTCCTATCTGGTTTTAAATTGACCAAGGTCCGCGCATGGGCTGGTTGATCAGCAGGTTGGCGGCATCATCATTAATGAACATCTGCTTGTCCGGATCGAAATTAAGCGTCCTTCCAAGACGGAGAGCGCAGGAACCCATATTGACAATGGTGCAGCTGTGGTGGCCATTCTCCTCATTCAGGGCGAACTTCTGGCGGTTCTTGACGCAGTCAAGGAAGTCAACCTGGCGAGGTT
>Ga0256404_1001558_pt1 | contig 54685 bp, 44 predicted proteins | sample RumenRJG_01DNA_FD_185990 | JGI IMG/M metagenome (GOLD analysis project Ga0256404, IMG submission 185990) | Bovine rumen microbial communities from Lethbridge, Alberta, Canada - RJG_01 | ecosystem: Host-associated > Mammals > Digestive system > Stomach > Rumen | place: Canada: Alberta | collected... | reverse complement strand
CAGGCAAGACCGAAGAACAGATCGCCGATCAGATCCTGTCATATGTGGAGTAACGCTTAAAAACGCATAAGATGTTTTAGACGTTTCAAAGAAGAATCCTCGGCCATCGGTCGAGGATTCTCTCTCTCGGACCTAAACTATAGTGTGAAACAGTATCTGTCCCCTGTGTTCTTTAAACTGATCACAAGAACCGTGACCCTCCGTTTTCAGTATTGAGTCGAGGTCGCCGGGCGATGAGGCGAGCTTTCAGCAGCACCGAGCGGACTCTACTTATCTTGAACCGCGCGCACGGTCATGCCGTAGCGGCGGTTTTCGGAGTTCATTTGGGCACCCGTCGAGAGGAGGTAGAGGTAGCGGCAGTTATTCGCATCGCTCGAGCTAAGTGTCGACGACCAGTAGTAGCCTGCAGTCCCAGCGAGGCTCGTCGAACTAAGTCGGACGCCAGCGGCGGGCAGGAAAATGGACTTGTCGGTATAACCTTCCTTTTTTGAGGTGAACAGTAAACCATTTACGCCACTTCCGTTGTAATTGGTTTGCCAGGTGCGGGTGGTGTTATTCAGCAGTTCAGTGAACTCTGCTTCGGTAGGCATGCGCCATGAGCCACCCCAATTGGCACGGGCAGCGTCGTCAGCAGCCTCAAGAGTCGGCTTGCTGTCAGAGCCAGTGTACTTCGTCCAGCTGTGCGTGGTGCCGTCACCATTATAATAAGGGGTATTAGCCCAAGAGTAGTTCTTACTCTCGCTATAGTTGTCGGTAGTTGCACCCCAAGCGTAGTACTTGCCGTAGTCGGTAACGCTCTCGGCACCGACGTTCATGTTCGCCCACTTCACGCTCAAACCCAGGTCAACGGCCTCGGCTGTGGCGGGGGCAAAGTCCTGCACCATCCTCAGTCCGAGGTTATAGAATCCAGAGGCAGCATACTCGCGGCTGGTGGCGGTCTTCGTGTAGTTGGTAGAGCCGTTGGTGGCGGTGTAGCTGAGGGCGGCGGTGACGGGGCGGATGGCTACGTAGATGACGTCCGTGCCGAACGTGCTACTGGTGGGCGTCACGGTGTAGGTGTTTGTGCCGTCGCTTACGGTCACTTGGGTCAGTCCGCTGGTAATGGGGCTGCTGCCAGTGCTGTTCTTGAGGGTAAGGGCACAGACAGCCAGCTGATTGGTAAGCGTGCCAGTAGGCAGTGACGCGCCTGTCCATGCGCCGGTGTAAGTAGCCAGGTCGAGGTTGTTGGAAAGAGACGTCATTGTGCCGTCCTGTGTTGCCAGTGCATCGTAATTCACCGTACCATCGGCGTTAGCCATTGAAGCGGGATAGATATAGGTTACGTCCTGCGTTTTGTCGGGGCTGGTCAGTTCGAAGGTGAACGTAGCTAACTTGTTGCCGCTGGCGATGTCGCCTGCTTTTAGAACTGCGCTCTCCGCCTTCAACGTACTGCCGCCGCTCTTATAGACTACGGCTATCTTCTCACCTACAGCAAAGGTCTTCACGCCGCCGGAGGTGAGTGCGCGGGTGGTGGAAGTCTCGTCAAAACCGACGGTGGCGGTCAGGGTCACTACGTTGTTCATGTTCACGGGCTGCTGCGGCTCGTCGATGAAGTTGTCGTCGTTCGTGCAGCCGGTCATCATAGCGCCCACCAATGCGAGGGCAGCCATGCTAAGAAAATTCATTGTTTTCATTGCTTTCTTCGTTTTAGCGGGTTCGTTACTCTTCATAATAGTCATGCGTAGTGTAGTTCTGTACTCCCGCATTGCCGTTGCTCGTCATGAGCATGCCTGTTTGTTGCAACTGGACGACCTTTGTCGTCGGTTTCTCATACGTTCTTTTCTTCATACAATTGTTTATTAAATGATTCGATTGTCTGCGAAGATACGAAAAAAGACGGACTTCCGATGTGGGAAGTCCGCCTGTTGTCAGTCCAAAACGGCAGGGGGCACCGTCCATTTTGGCAAAAAAGGCTATTGCAGCAGCGATTTGCGGTAGTCGGAGGGCGACAGGCCGTGCATGTCCTTGCACAGTCGTTTGAAGGTGGTCAGGGTGAGACCGCAGTCGCTTGCAATGGCTTCGATGGTGTAGTCGGGATGCTGGCGAAGCAGCTGCTCGGCATGGCGCATTCGTTTCTGGTTCAGATAGTCCTTCAGGTTCTTGCAGCCGCTTTGCTCCTGAATGATGCGGCTGAAGGTGGTGCGGTCGACGCCCATCAGGTCGGCGAGCATCTCACGGCTGAGATCGCTCTGAGTGTAGAGACGACCTTGTTCCACGGTGTGGTCGAAGGCGGCAAAACGGGTAGATTCGGCATCCTTCGATTCCGTGGTGGTCGCCAAAGCCTCTGGCTGCGACATGTTTCTAACGACATCAATGATGGCCTTGTTCTTCCGCTGGCGGACGGCCTGAATTCTGTAAACCAACAGCAGGACGGTCAGTACGGCCACTATTCCGCCAAGTATGATGATCCACAGACGCTGACGGCTGATCTGCTCCGTCTTCAACTGGTTCTGATAGACGGCCTCCAACTCCTGTGCGTTTTCCTCCGCCTGACGGGCCAGCAGGGTGTCGTTGATCTCGTATGACTCCTTCAACAGCCGGAAAGCCTCGTCGCCATGCCCCAAGGCAGCCTCTGCCTCGGCCATCTGGTATTTCGCCGTGAGCTCAGAATCCGTCCACTTACCTTTCTTCTCGCGTACCCATTCCACATGTCGCCTTTGAATGTCGATGACCTCCTGGTATCGCCCGCGATGAGTCAGGTAAGGGCAGATGTCGCGCTCGTTTGAAACCGCCATGGGCAGGTGTTGCTGCCATACGCCATAGATGCTGTCGGCTTTCGCGGTGCTGTCCGTCATGCAATAGAGGTGGGCCATTGTACCCAGGGTACGGACCAGCATCGGCTCGCCCTTTTCGGGTTGCGGTGATTGCGCTAAGTACTTCTCCACCGCCTTTGCGTCGATGAGTGCCTGAGCGTAGTCTTCGTCAACAGTCCTGCGTTTCATCAGCACATAGTGGTAGTAGGCCAGCAGATAGGGCGCATCTTCTGCGGTACTCATCTCCATCAGCCTGACCGCTTGCGTCATATAGTCATAGGCCGTCTGCTTGTCGCCCGTTTCGTAGATTTGCAAGCCTAATGTATTCATGGCCTCCGCCTCCATCTGAATGTCGCCGGCAGCATGAGCCTCCTCCAATTGGGTCTTCAGCAGCTCGCGTACCTTTGTCTGGTTGCCCAGCGCCTGATGGCAGTCGATGATGTCCTGCCGAATGGTGAGTCTGTCTTTCCCTTGTGCGCTCGACAAAGCCTTTTCGTATGTGTCAAGAGCCTCCTGGTATTGTTGATTATTATACAACTCGTTAGCCTCCTCGCGCAGAGTTTCCGATTCCGAAGAGCTGTGAGGTGCACAACATACCATTAGAAAGCAAGCGGTGCAAAATGCAAGAACCCCTCTGAATATCGGCTTCATTTCTGACATAGCGAATAGGAAATGACTATACCTTATTATAATACAAAAGATCAGGGGACGGTTCTCTGATCTGTCGTGGTAGAGTATCATACGAGCGCCCCTCCTTTCCTATGGCAGTACTCAGCCATGTCGCTGACCATCGACTGGAACGACTGCGTGTGGCAGTAGTCATAGTGATCGTCGATGAACTTGATAGCGCCGAAGCGGTTCAGGTAGTTGAACGCCTGTTTGAGCGTTAGCCCGAAGTGTCGTCCGAACTCCATCGCGAAGATGAGCGTCCACTCTATCTTGTCTGTAAAGCTGTTTTCCATTATCGTATCTTTTATTCTTTCTGTCTGCAAAGATAGTGCTTTCCTGTTTTTCTTCCAAATTTTCGTATAAAAAACCTCAGCGTGAAACAGGTCCCCGTGTTCTTTCGTGTTCTTCGTGTTCGTACTGGTTTTATCTTTAAAACAGATCAGAGTAATCGACAAAGTCGCTTGCCGTAGCAAGAACCGTCCCGTGATCTATTAGAGCAACACGGAAGGGACCGGTTTCAATGCTGTTTTTCGTCGTTTTGCTTGTTATTTCATTTTTTATTTGTATTTTTGCACCGGAATAAATTAATCGAGATATGACAGCAATACAGATGAATGCCGAACTGCTCCGTAATATGAGCATCATAGCAGAGGACGAAAACCTGCTGAGGCGTGCAGCAAAATATCTGCGCAAGCTGGTAGCAGAGAAGGAAGACCCGACGTTGATGACGAAGGATGAATTCTTTGCCCGTGTAGATAAAGCCGAGAAAGAAATCGCTGAGGGTAAAGGTATCACCTTTACGAATAAAGACGACATGAATGCCTGGCTAAATTCGCTCTGATGAAATACGCTATTACCTTTGCTCCCGAAGCTCAAGAGGGGCTTGCCAAGTTGAAACGTAGCGAACCGGCATCTTATAAGAAGGCCGTCAAGTTGCTTAACGAGATTGCCGACCATCCTCAAACAGGTACAGGCCATCCAGAACAACTGAAGGGTAAGCCCGAGAACCGATGGAGTCGTCAGATTACCAAGAAACACCGTTTGGTGTATCGCATTTTCGAGACAGAGGTCTACGTGGACGTGCTCTCTGCCTACGGTCATTATAACGACAAGTAAGCGCTGTCAGAATCTGTCCCGTGTTCGTCAGTGACCTTGAATGAGGGTGGTCAGAAAATCCAAATCGTAGAAGTGGTCGTAGCCGAAGGCATAGCCCTCGGTAGGAGTGATGCCCGTATCGGTATTTGCGAAGTTCTTATCGGTGGAACGGTCGCGGTAGGTGGAGATTACGAAGTTCTGTCCATCGGCCGTCTGCATGACCTGTATGCAGCAAGTTCCGCCATCCGTACGCTCACCCATGATGGGGAAGCCGTAATCCTTCATGAGCGTGGGGAACTGATGAGCACACGAGAAGGCCACCTTGCTGGAGAGCACACCGATACGCATGCCACTGCAGTCGAACTTGGGATTGGTATCGTCTTTCTCGTCGAACACGCCGTCGAAGTTGCTGTCCACATAGTAGGTAGCTATCTTGTTATTGCCCTCCAAGGCATCCTGCGACCAGAACTGCACCGTGCGGTTCTTGCGCAGCATAGCAACGCAGGCGCCCACGATGTCACAGGAGCCGCCACTATTGATTGTGATGTCAATCACTAGGTTCTTCACACCGTCGGCCTTTGCCTGCCCGAGTCCATAGAGGAAGCCGATAAAGGCGTCCTTCTTATAGCTATTCATCAATACCTCCCAATCGGCATCCGTCTTTGCGCTGGCATAATATTTCTGCCATGCGGCCTCGTCCATATCCATGAACGAATTGAGAATGATGGCGGCAGTGGTCTTGTCGCTGTTGACTTGATAGAGCACGTCGCCGTAAGCCTGCTTGCGCATGTTCGACAGCTGGGTTTTCGTATTGTTACGTGCTTTCGTCGCGTTCGCCCATTCCCTATACATGCCATAAGCCTCAGGATAGTTGGTTGCAGCATCAAACAAGCGGTTTTCATAAACGGTTTCGATGTTCTCAGGTACACCTGTGGTTGCATCGAAACTGGTGTGACCGCCATCGTTAATCAAGTATTGCGTGGCCATTCTTCCCCAAGCAAAATCCATGTTATTGGTAGATTGCAGCAACTTCTTCACCACTTTACCGTTCTGCACTACGTCCAGGGTAGCATCGAAACCCTTCTCAGCCATTCCGTTCTGTTCCAAGATGGTACGCCCTGGATAGCCGTAGAGGTTGTCGAACACGAAGCAAAGCTCCTGATAGCGGAACTTGGCCATATCGGCCGTCACCGTCTCACGCTGATAGGGCTTGACGGCAAATTCCGGAGCGATGGTGTTGATGCTAAAGACATCCAGTTTGGTGCTTACAACCACCAAGTCGTCGTGATAGGAGGCATTGTGGAAGTTACAGTCGGAATAGATGTCGGCCAGCGTGGCAAAGGGGAAATAGACGTTGCTGCCGTCGTCGTGCAGGTCGATGCTATACTTGCTGAAGTCCAGACGGACGCCACCAGCGGGCTTGAACGTCGATACGTTTTCCATCTTGACGAACTTGATATACTTGCTGCCGTCGTACATCGCATTGGGTGCAAGCGTCGGGTCCAGCATCCACATCAAATCTACGAAGCCTGCATAGGTCGTGGAATGGAGATAGTCGGCCTTGACATCCACGGTAGCCGTGCCGTTACGGGAAGCCAGTTGGTAGAGGTTGCCCTGACGAGTGACCTTCATCACGTCACCAGCCGTCATGATTTTGTGGAAGTCGGCCACGGAGATATACGCCACACTGGGCAGATCGCTGTAGAAGCGTAGCGACACTTGTCCGTAAGTCTTACCGTCGCGGTTCACATCCACCATCTTATCCGTATAAGACGGCCCTGCATCGACGGGTGTAGGTTGGGGATTATCACCAGGATTGTCATTGTTGTCCGTACATGCTACAAACAATATGACAGTCAGCAGCATCAATAACTTCGATATTCTTTCCATATTTGTTTTTTTTAACTTCTTACAATCGGCAGGTCAGACCAATCTTGGCCTCGAACGTGCTGGCATGCACATTGTCGTGATACTTGTAGTTGGTGTGACGAATGAAGTAAGACCCCTGAGCGATGATGCCCCATTGCTTCGTCAGATGGAACTCCAGCACGGGATTGATAATCAGTAGTCCGGCATTGCCCTTGTCGCCCTGAGCATTCAGATAGCGCAGGTCGAAGCCAGTCACTTCCTCAAACTTATCCTTGTCGTCGGCGATAGAGCGCAGATATTCTTCCGTGAATTCGCCACTGTCAATGCGTGCCTGCAGTGGTGCCAGCTTATCCTCGTATCCCTTGAAGGTAAAGATGCGGAAATACTTGGCGTTCAGCGTGAAGCGTGCCGTATTGCCAAAGTCGAGCTGCGTCTTTGTCTTGATGCTGAAACCGCTACCCATATTGTAGTCGCGCTCGATGACGTTGAAGTAGTCGCTCTTGGTGCCACCCAGCAAAATACCACTCAGGAAGACGCGCTGCTCAGCACGAGTAAGCGCTGCTTTGGGATGCTTCATCACAAACATAAAACCAGGACCAAACGATGCGGGCTCGCTGATACGGTAAGGAGTCAGGTCGGAACCGTCCTTGATGGGTTTGGAGTCATAATAGTTGAAGTGCTGATAGAAACCGAACTCACCATACATACTCTTGGCGTGTTCGTTCTTTGCCGTATGGTCGATGATAGGCGTGCTCCACAGACGCCCCATGATGTTGATGTTGTTGATGATAGGTTGGCTGCCACCGAAGGAGAAGGTAGCATCGAAGTCGAAGAAATCGAAAGGCTTGGTGTGCTTTTCGCCGTCGACACCCGCACCATAGACAAAGCCGATGTTTACATACGGGCAGTAGTCGCCACGGAACAGGGCGCCATCGTCAGCCACATAGCGCAGACCGGTCGAGAACGATGCCTGGATGGGTAACGCTTTGAAGTCATGATAATGGTAGTGGTCATGCTTGACGCGCCAAGCATCGCCGCTGATGATACGATGGATTCCCTGAACGGGGTTTAACAATGTAGCCAGTGCCTCACGCCAGAAGCGGTTCCAACCGCGCGTGCGGTCGTCGAGTGGCGTAAGACTCAGGCGGTGCAGTGTTTCACCAATGGCCATACCGCCACAGGTGGTAGCGAAGAGGTCGTTAATGGCAGGGGGATCGGTCTCGCCGAAGAACTCCCATTCAGCCGAACCCAATAGGGCGAAGGGTGCCGCTTCCCAATAACTCAAGCCGTTGGCACGCGCCGCATTGAAGTAGAGGTTGCCATGATAGGGGTGAGCGAACATGTTCATCGTGAACAGGTCGTTATCCCACACCATACCCCTGCGGAAGTTCTCACTGATGCTATTCAGCGTAGTCTTCACGAAGGGTTCCTTCAGCAGATAACGGTCCATCAGATGCACGCTGACATTGATGCCGGTTACTTCGAGGGCCGCACCCCAGAAGCACTTCTTGGGTTCAAGAGCCATTGTGCTATCGCCCGTCTCCTGATGGTTTTCAGCTACCTTTTTCCTTAAATTGGTGTCCTGCCAGAGGTCGTCGCGATTGCTCCTGTGACGACGAATGGTCAGACCAGCTTCGAAGATAGGACGACTGCGGTAGCTCGTAGAATGGTGATAGTAGCGCGTGTCGCCCCAACCCACAGAAGCAAAGGCGCCCAGTGTCTTGTTGAATTGATAGTCGGCATTGATGCGCGCTTGCAGTGCATAGAGGCGCTGGGGCTTGTCGCTTTCACTTTTCTCGAAAGTTTCGATATGGGCAAAACCTATGTCGCCGCTGATACTCCACTTGGGCGACAGCTGGAAGTACTGACCGAGGCGATAGTAGACGGCACCGGAAAAGCGGCTACTCAAACCCATAAAATGCGTGCCGATACCTATGATATTATAGGTACTCTTGTTTCGATAGCGTATGGCGAAATTCGCCTTGCTCTGATTGCCGCCGAACAGCATCCAGTCGATGGTAGTCTTCGGGCTGATGTTCACCAGACCGATGCGCGTGGCGCCAGGAATCGTGTCTTTGGTATAATTGATGATACCTAACTGCCATCCGCCACTGATATGACGAGCGGTATTGAATACACCTATCTGCGCGCCCTTCAGCGAATCAGCATAGTTGAAGGCCGCAACTTGCCAGCCCCCCATTTCGCCAGAAGCTACATTCAGCATACCGCCCAGCTGCACGCCTTTGTACATATTCTGGGTCATGTTTGTGATAGCACTGAGTTGCACACCATTAAATGTGCCACCCGATGTGTTGGTGAACGTAGACAACTGCAGACCCTTGCCACCATCGGAAGCTACCGACGAAATGACACCCACCTGCACGCTCTTCGTCGTGTCCTGAATGCTGACTATTCCTACGGGCGAGCGCTGTGCGCGAACGCCTACAGCGGCTATGATAGCAACGGAGGATAATAGTATTTTTTTCATCTTTATCGGTTTTTTACTTTAGATACCTGTGCCGCTTGTCTTGCGCGCTTGTCTGGGCATATTTATTGTTTTAAGCTGCACCAAAGGTACAAAATTATTGCAATACGTCAGCATACTTCGTAAACCTTTAATGTTTTATAACAGATCAGAGACCGTCCCCTGATCTATTAAGCCTATGGACAATATGACAAAAAAATACCCCTGCATCATTTTGACACAGGGGTGATACCATGGATATTCAACACTTTACTTCACCTTAGCCACTAGCTCAGCAGGATATTTGGGCATGGCTCCGTTTTGGGTGCAGACGTAGGCTGATACCTCTACGGCTATGCGATGAGCCTCTTCCATAGGTTTGCCATTGAGGATAGCAGCACAGAAACTGCCTGTAAAGGAATCGCCGGCACCTACGGTGTCAGCAACGGTCACCTTAGGAGTATCTTGGAATGAAGTCAAACCAGGGGCAAAGACATACGAGCCATTGGTACCACAAGTGAGCACCAGCATTTTCAGTTTATATTCTGCAAGAATCTTCTCGCAGATGCCTCGCATGTCAAGGTCATCGTAGCCATACATACGCTTGATGACAACCAATTCTTCGTCGTTAATCTTCAGAATGTTGCAACGCTTGAACGACTCCTCGATGACATCCTTGGTGTAGAACTGCTGGCGCAGATTGATATCGAAAATCTTGATGCAGTCCTCAGGGGTATCGTCAAGGAACTGACGGATAGTTGCCCATGACACCACATTGCGCTGAGCCAAAGAACCGAAGCAGACGGCACGTGCACTTTTGGCCACCTCGGCAATCTCGGCAGTATAGGGAATATTATCCCATGCTACGTTTTCCTTAATCTCATAGGCAGGAATACCGTCGCCCGAGAGTGTTACCTGTACCGTGCCCGTAGGATACTGGACACGAGGCATCAGGTAGTTCAAACCGTGTTCTTTCAGTGCATCGATGGTCTCTTCTGCCAAGGCATCCTCACCTAGGGCACTGACAGCCAGCGTTTCCAGACCGAATTGTCCTGCATGATAAGCAAAGTTGGCAGGAGCGCCACCCAGTTTCTTTCCTTCGGGAAGTACATCCCATAATGCCTCACCGAGGCCTACTACATAACGTTTCATATTCTTTGAACTTTGATTTTTGATATTTGTAATCGACCTTGGTCGCTTTGACCTTTAGGTCTAAGAACTTTGTGATTACCTTTTAATTCGGGGGATATAGGTAAAGAGGTAGATGACACCTACTGCCATGACTGCTACGGCACCTGCCTGACCAACAGCATCGCTGCAGAAACCCATGATAAGTGGGAAGATGGTGCCACCGAAGAGACCCATGATCATCAGACCGCTGACCTCATTCTGCTTGTCGGGCACAGAGAGCAATGCCTCAGAGAAAGCCATCGAGAAGATGTTGGAGTTACCATAGCCTACCAAGGCGATAGCCGTGTAGAGCACCATCTTCGATTCGCCACTGAACATCAGAATCATGGATGCAGCCATCAGACAAACGCTGATGATGAAGAACCAGCGGGTCTTCATGATACGGAGGAAGAACGACCCCGTCAAGGCTCCGATGGTACGGAAAATGAAATAAAGAGATGTGGCAAAGGCGGCCTCGTTGAGCGTCATGCCCACACGTTCCATCAACAGCTTGGGTGCGGTGGTGTTGGTTCCCACATCGATACCCACATGACACATGATGCCGAAGAACGACAGCAGCACAATGGGCTTACCCAGCAGACGGATGCAATCCATGAACGACGACGACTTACCCTCCTGGATATCTTCCTGAATAGGAGTAACCCACAGCAGTGCCGTAGCCAGGATGCCGACAATGAAATAAACGAGGAACAGCACGCGCCAATCGTATCCGAACGTAGGCATAACAGCAGTAGCGCCCCACATGGCCAAGTAAGGAGCAAGGAACGAGGCGATGGCTTTCACAAACTGACCGAAAGTCAGGGTTGATGCCAGGTTCTTGTCGCCGATAATCAGCATGGCCAATGGGTTGATACTGGTCTGCATGAAGGCATTACCGATGCCCAGAAGCGAGAAGGCGATGAGCATTACGGTAAACGAACTGCCCAGCAGGGGGATGAACAGCGACACAACCGTCACAATGAGCGACAGCAATACCGTGTTTTTACGTCCTATCTTGTTCATCAGCATACCCGTAGGCACACTGAAGATAAGGAACCAGAAGAATACCAATGAGGGGAAGATGTTAGCAACAGAGTCGGTAAGACCCAAGTCTTCCTTCACATAATTAGAGGCGATGCCCACAAGATCCACGAAGCCCATGCAGAAGAAGCAGAGCATCACGGGGATCAGATAAATCGATTTGTTTTGATTACCCATAATATTTTCACTTTTCACTATTCACTTTTCACTTCATAAATTGTGGCTTTTCCGCCCTTTACCTTAATATTGTTATACGGTTCCGAGGGGAACACGAGGTTGGTCATCGCCATTTTGCCCTCAGCATCGAAGGCCTCAATGCTGCAACGGTCAATAAAGATGCGAAGCTGCTTGATGGTGCCAAAGGTCGGTGCCTCAGTCACTGCAGGGAAAGCCTCGCTGAAGCTTACATCGCCACTATTTACACGGTCCATGCTGAACGTCTGCTTGGCGGCATCATATTTCATCACCACCTGCTCGCCCTTCGTATTGGAAAGCACTATCTCGGTATTGTTCTTGGTGTCCACCAATATCTCGCAAGTCTCCGTCGGCTTCTTCACCTTTGCACCACGCAGGGCGAGCATCTCCTTCGAGGGTACCACACTGACGTAGGTTTCTTCGCCACAACGGAACAATCCAAGGTCTCGAGGTATCGAGTTGGCACTGCGGAACTGCTTGGTAGGAACTTGGTTGGCATACTGCCAATTAGACATCCACGCCAGTACTACATGACGGTTCTCTGGCGCATTGTAGAAAGAAACAGTAGCATAGTGATCCTTGCCATAATCCAGCCATTTAGTTACCTTCGGCATGGATTCGCATGTGAATTTATGACCATCGAACTGGCCTATGAAATACTGTGTAGCCGAGCCTCCGAAGGGGCCTCCAGGGTTGATGTTGCAAATCAGTACCCAATTTCCATCAATTTTGAACAGATCTGGGCATTCCCACACACCACTGTGGTTACCATACTCCTTGCCAAACGAACTCTCATATTTCCAGTCCTTCAGGTCTTTCGACGAATAGATACGCATCTCTTGACCAGCAGCCAAGATAAGGTTCCAAGCCTTGATGTCCTCATTCCAGAACGGGCGTGGATCGCGGAAGTCGGCCACATCGCTGGTAGTCAGCACAGGATTGCCTGCATATTTCGTAAAGGTGCGTCCACCATCTTTCGAGAAGGCTATCGACTGCGTCTGGTGATGTCCTGCCGAGGTGTACATGGCTATCACCTCATCTCCGTTGGTTACACACGAACCGCTGAAGATGCTGCCCAGCCAATCGGGCTCGATAGCCAAGGGCTGTGCCTCCCAGTGTATAAGGTCGCGCGAGGTAGAATGTCCCCACGTCATGTTCTCCCACTGGCTTCCATAGGGGTTATACTGATAGTACAGGTGCCATACACCATCCTTATAGAACATGCCATTGGGATCATTCATCCAACCATATAATGGGGTATGGTGATAGGCAGGACGGAAACGCTCGCGATTGGTGGTGTCAAACGAACCTGAATATTTCATCTCGCGCCAGCAAACGAACTCACTCACGGCACCCTTCTGCCTGCGGTCGCCATGAAACTCGATGTCCAGAAGTCTGGCACCCTTCAGTTCCAGTGGCATATAATAGTCCACCCGATCAACGGCCAGCTTCACATTCAGCCGTTTCACCATTTCGTTGTCACCATTAAGCACGGCAATAGCCGCAATCTCTTCCGACTCCTGGACGGGCAACAACAGATACTTCTCGCCCTGTTTCACCTTCAGCATGGCATGCTTGTCGCCCAGCACGATGGGCTTTACCTGAGCTTTCAGCCCCAGGGTCATCAGCAAAGCCATGAACATCAAAACTGTTTTCTTCATCTTGAATTGTTTTTAGTTATGTTATGAATTTGCTGCAAAATTACCGTTTTTCTCCATTTCATCCTATAAATTATGATACATAAACTAACAAAAAACGTTCATTGTAACAAAAGTTACATAAAAAACATTATCTTTGCAAACAAAACGATACGAATTTTGGATGCAAAACGAATTTTGGATTATCTGAAACGGCTGATGGCAAATAATAGCCGTGAGTGGTATTGGGAACATAAGGCAGAGTATGATGCGGTGAGGGCAGACTTTGAGGAAGGCATCAAGTTGGCGATTGGTCGCATTGCGGAGTTTGACCCCTCGATAGCGCATCTCAGCGTGAAGGATTGCACCTATCGCTTTAATCGCGATACCCGCTTCTCGAACGATAAGTCGCCTTACAAAAACCACTTTGGAGGGTATATCGCAGCCCACGGAAAGAAGGCCCTGCATGGAGGCTATTACCTGCATCTGGAACCAGGACATTGCATGGTGGCTTGTGGCAATTACTGGTTGCCCACGAACATCCTGACCTCATGTCGCAACGAGATGATGGGCAACACCAGCGAGTGGTTGCGATGTGTGGAGAACAAGGATTTCCAAAAATACTTCGGTAGTCCTACGGCCAGCAGTTTCAAGGCTCCTACCGATTTATCCAGCTGGGACCAGCCTCAAGGCTTCGGGTTGGAAAAGCTGAAGACCTGTCCTTCAGGGTTCCCTCGCGACTGGGAATATGTCCAGTATCTCCGCATGAAGGATTACTGCTGTTGGCATCAGGTGGACGAGGATTTCTATCAAGGCAACCAATGGCTCGATGAGATAGAGCGCATGTTCCGTGCTGCCAAGCCCATGATGGACTTTATCAACTCCGTGATTGACGATTACGAGTAATGAAAATCCGCCCAAGTACTCATCGCAAGTGCTTGGGCGGAATCATAGAAAACTACTAACTATTAACTTACATTTCCATTTATTGATGACTAACTTTTACGTCGCTGATGGTAATAACGCTATTATCCGTATAACAGTTTCTTCATGTCTTGTTGTTTTTAGTTATAATTATTTTTCGCTTTTCACTTTTCACTTAAATGTGATTTTGCTGCAAAATTATCATTTTTCCCCATTCTATTCTATAAATTATGATACATATAATAAGAAAAAACGTTCATTGCAACATTTTTCGCACTTTTTGTAACGAAAAAACACCCCGTAGTCGTCACAACTATCAGGGTGGACTTATAACAAGAGGTAAGAGGATACTTCTCACCACTTCTTTCTTACCAGACCCGTTTCAGTTCGCGAACCTGACACTCGCTGTCAGCACCCTCCACCGTCAACTGGTTGTAGATGGAAGTGGGGAACACCAGGTTGGTCATTGACATAGAGCCATTTTCCGTCAACAGCTCGACAGACGACTGATCGACATAGAGGAGGAGCGTCACGCTGCTGCCGTCAGTGTTCAGGGGAGCCGTCGTAGATGGCACTGAGAACGAGCCGTTAAACGATGTCTTACCCGTCTGGGAAGTACGATGGGCGGCAATGGTGCGCCTAGTGGCATTCACCTCCATCACGTACTTCTCGCCGTTGGCATTCGACAGGGTGATAGTACTGTTCTTGTCCAGGTTCAGCTTGATGCGCAGCTGATAGGCATCCTTCATATCGAAGCTGCTGCCTGCTGTCTGCCACTGACCAGCCACCTTGTCTATCTCGCTGACAATGGTCTGAGCCAGCAAAGGCTGTCCGTCGTACTCCACGAGCTTCAGCTCACGGGGCAGGGTGAACGCAGAACGCCAGGGCGAGCAGGGAACATCACCGGCATACGACCAGTTGTTCATCCATCCTATCATGATATGGCGGTCGCCCGCATTGCTCCAGGTTACACCGGCATAGCAGTCCATACCATAGTCGAGCCAGAGCGGATACTCGCGGCTGTCGGCCTTGAACTCCTTGCCGTCAAACTGACCGGTGAAGTACATCATGCCCGAGCCGAGGATGGGACCGCCAGGGTTCACGCTCACCAGCAACACCCATTTGTCACCAATCCTCATCAGATCGGGGCATTCCCATTGTAGTGAGGAACGTCCGGTCAGGGATACGAAGAAGGTGCTGAGGTGGCTCCATGACTTCAGGTCTTTGGAACCATAGAACTCTACGCCCATCTTCCAGCCCTTGGCCAGCGCCATCACCCACTGCTGGCTCTCTTCATGCCAGAACACCTTCGGGTCGCGCAGGTTGTCGTCGTCGTTCTTGATGACGGGGTTTCCAGAGAAACGCTCGAAGTTCTTGCCACCATCAGTAGAGTAGGCCAAAGACTGCTGCTGCTTGCCGGCCACATCGCCCGTCTCGCCTGCTGAAGTATAAAGAGCTACCATGGCATTGGCACCGAATCCGGCGGTGTTATTCTTGTCAATGACACACGAACCACTAAACACGGCACCTAGGGCATCGCGCGTCAAGGCTACGGACTGCTCCTGCCAGTGCATGAGGTCAGTCGATGTGGCATGTCCCCACGACATGTTACCCCATACGTTACCCTGCGGGTTGTATTGATAGAACAGGTGCCATGTGCCGTCGGCATACACTAGACCGTTGGGGTCGTTTATCCAGTTCTTGGCTGGCGTGAAGTGTACCTGTGGACGGTACTGCTCACGGTATTCTCCACCGGTGGGTTCATCGGGCTTGGCGGGGTCTTCTTTCTGCTGACCGTCAATCAGCGGATTATACTGCTGTGCAAAGTTGATGTCGTTGCTGCAGCCTATCATGGCAGCTGTCGCGAGGACAGCCACCATGCTTTGGAATATCTTGTTTCTTTTCATGACGTAATTAAGAATTATGAATTATCTCGTCTTCAGGTACTCCAGCGAGTTCTTTGCCAGGCGGAGCACATTGTCTTGATAGATATTGTTCTTCGGATGAGCACTCTTGTCGGGCGAGCCGTCTTCGTTCTTCATCGAGAACTCACAGCCGCCATTACCGATGCAAAGAATGGTACCCTTGAAGTCGGTATTGCCCTGCTGAGCTTCCCATACGTTGAACTGGCTGACCCACCATATCTGGCTGTCCCACGTACCGAGCGGATAGATGCCGTAGGTCTGGGTGAGCTGCGTGTAGCAAGCCTCCTCCTGATTGCCAATGCCAGTCCACAGCGAGGGCAGGTTAAAGTACAGGCAGTTGTGGTCTTCAGTGAAGCCGGGACCCTTGAAGGCAATGAGCTTCGTGTCGGCAGTGGTTTCCACCTCAAGACCCTTGTAGATGGGGTGCTCAGAATGGTCCTTCTTGAACTTATGGTCGGGGTTCAGCTCGACAGCCATTCTCCAGACATCAGGATTCCAACCTCCGCGGCCCATACCGAAGGCGTGGTCGTTGCCCTTCATCTCGTCCAGCGAGATACGTCCCAGATGACCGATATACGGTGTGGCATGACTCCACAGCAGCAGTGAGCCACCGTCCTTGTACCACTGGCGGATAAATGGTGTGGCAGCCTGTACTTCGGCAGGCATGTTCCAGACCTGATCCTCGCTGACTTCCTCCAGGTCGCGCAACCAGAAGAGCACGCGGTAGGGATCTACCGTCTCCACAGAGGTGATGCTGGTGAAGGGTACGAACTGGGCAGTGGGATACTCCTCGTGCAGCCAGAGCCATGCAGAAGCCTCGTCGTCATCGCCCTTCTCTACCAGTTCGTCGGGAGTAGCATAGACGCTGAGGAAACCGATGGCGGTCTTACCGATGCGGAGCGACGAGCGGGTAGAGAGTGATGTACCCTTTTCGTTCTTGGCAACGAGGGTGACTTCCCATGTGTCGCCGGTTTCCACATCCTTAATCAAATAGGAGGTTGCTGTACCCGCCAACTGTTCGTTGATGGTACGCTTGCCGTTAGTGGCGGTGAACTGTATGCTGGTGGCATCGGCAGCCCTACTCCATTCTACCCGTGCATCGTAGCCGCCGGTCTTGTCGAGCTGTGCCATAGAGACACCGCTGATGCTGGTGGCACCTTCGCGAAGATACTTGGTGACAACACCCGACGAGGTGTTAGTACCGTCGGTGAGCTTGAAGACATATTCGAAGGGTACGTTCGTGGGAACATCCTTGTGGGTGTAGCTGTTGCCATCTACTACCACGGAACCGGCAAGAGTACCATTGCGGTAGGTGGTTACCATCATCTTGGCCGTCTGTGCAGGCCACGTCAGGATATAGTCATCACCAGAGAGCTGACCACTGATCTGAGTGACATCAGGGGCTTGCAACTTGGCGCCTTCGCGGTCAATGTCCTTATTCTGGCAGCTTACAAGTGCTGCGGTAAATGATAAATGACAAATGATAAATGATAACATTATCAGCTTTGTCTTGATATTCTTGCTAATCATAATTAATAATTTCTCATTACTCATTCTTGTTTAGACAAGCGAGCAAAGCTCGAGTCCTAATTTCTAATTCTTAATTATATCCCTTGTTCTGTGTATAAAGTCCGGGCACGTAGTAGAGCTGTATGTAAGGCAAGGGGAAATATTCGTTCTTTCCCGTAGAGTAGTGAGCATCCTTGTAATACTGGGCGTATGTCTGACCCTCATAAACTACATCCTTCTCTTTCTCGAAGAATTCGTTCAGCGTCTTCGAGGCGATACCCCAGCGGCGCAGCGAGAAGTAGCGGTCTGACTCCATAGCCATCTCCAGACGGCGCTCCCACTGCAGGCACCTGCGAGCCGTCTCCCTGTTCTGGAAGTAGCTGTTGGGATAGAGCTTGATCTCACACTGGTCGGCAGCATAGCCGATGTGCTTTCCCACAGAGTTCTTGGCACGCTGGCGGATGTCGTTGATAATACGCATGGCACCGTTCAGGTCACCGGTCTCTATCATCGCCTCAGCACGCATCAGCATGACGTCCGTATAGCGCAGCACATAGTCGTTCATGGCGAATGCCTGCCAGGGGTTGTCGTAGGTCTCACCCTTCGAACGCTGCGGCACTTCCTTCAGCGAGGTGTAGTAGCCATAGGTGTTGGGGGTACGGCTGTTGTCCTTGGTCATGGTGTACTCAGCCTCGTATTTGTAGGGGAAGGTAGGCATACCCACGGTGTGGAAGAGGCGCGGATCCCACTTCTGTGCCGTCGCAACTCCATTGACGGGATAGGCCGTCTCCTTATTATAGTCGTCGAACATGGGCAGTCCGTCTTTCGTCTTGAAAGCGTTCACCAGGTTCTGGGTGGGCTTATGGAAGTCCCATCCGCACGACCACATGCCCCAGCATCCGTTCAGCATGTTCGACCAGTTGGCACGACCGTAAAGCGTGTTGTCATCCTGATAGTCAGAGTGCTGGACGGCGAAGATGCTTTCCTTGGAGTTCTTGTATTCGGGCAGGAAGATGTCGCCGAAGTCCTCCATGTAACCATAGCCGGAACGCTCCACGACGGCTGTATAATCCAGCACCTTCTTCATGTATTCCTGATTGATGTGGCTTACGCCGGTCTGAGCCTCGTAGCCGTCGCCCCATGCCATGGTCAGGTAGCACTTGGCCAGATAGGCAGCGGCAGCCACCTTGTGGGCACGTCCTGTTTGGCCGGGACCTTCCTCAGGCAGTACATTGTAAGCAAACTCTAAGTCCTCTATCACCTTTCCCATCAGTTCTTCATGGGTGAACTCATTGTTGGGAGTCTGCTCCTCGGTGTGATTCTTATACACTTCCTCGTCAACCCAGGGAACCTGATACCACATCTGGATGAGTTTGAAGTAGAAGTGGGCACGCAGGAAGCGAACCTCGCCCTCACGGATCTTCTTCACTTCAGCACCCAGCTTACTGTCACCATACTGTTCGAGAGAGACCAGTGCACGGTTGCAGCGTGAAATGCTACAGTAGAAGTGATACCACAGCTCGTCCATGTGGTCGGGAGTCGAGGCGGTCAGCGTTGACCATACCTCTACCGGGTGGTAGTTGGTGTCGGTGGTACCGCTGCCTCCCTTCATGGCATCGTCGCTGGACACGTCAGCATAGGGCCACAGATTGAAAGGATAGGTGTACCAGTCGTCACCCAGCTTGGCATATGCCGCTGTGACCATTTCGTCGGGCTGGTTCATGGCGAGGTCCTCGCTGATGACGCCCTGCGGCTCGACATCAATGAAGTTGTCGAATGACTTCTCGCAGCTGGTCAGCGTCACTGCCATACCGCAACATGCCAAACCAGCGCAGAATGCTTTATATATTGCTTTCATTTATTTTAATTTTTTAATTTCTTAATTTTTTATTTTATCAGAACGAGGTCTGGATACCGAACGAGATTGATGTTGAGTTAGGATACATCCAACGGGGATTCTCGGGGTCTGGGCAGGTCAGCGAGCTTGTCTTGATGGTCAGCAGGTTATGACCCGACACATAGACACGGGCAGAGGTCATCTTGACCTTCTCCAGCAACTTGTTAGGAAGGTTGTAGCCTATCTGCACCTGGCGCAGCTTGGCGTAAGAGCCATTTTCGACGAAGTAGGTCGAAGTGCGGTTCTCGTTGCCCACATTGTTGGTAGTCAGTGCGGGAATGCTGCTGCCTGTGTTAGCTGTCGTCCATGCGTCAAGCATGCGGTTACCCTTGTTCGAACCGGCATCGGTGATAGAATAGAAGTCGGTCTGGAACTTCTGGTCGTTATAGACGTCCTGACCGGCAACACCCTGCCAGAACATGGTGAAGTCGAAGTCTTTATAGCCGAGTTCGACGTTCAGACCCCATGAGAAGTTGGGTACGGGATTGAAAATCCAAGTCTGGTCTTGCTCGTTGATGATACCATTGCCGTCCAGGTCGGCATACTTCAGACCACCCACGCGGGCGTTCTCCTGACCACTGGCCAGCACTTCCTCGCGATTCTGGAAGAGTCCGTCAACGACATAGCCGACAATCGAGCCATAGGGTCTGCCTGACTCTACCAGGTTCTCCTTGGCCGTATGAACATAAGAACCGGTAGTGGTCTCTGGCAGATAGGTCACCTTCGAGCGGTAGAAGTCCAGGTTGCCGTTCACGTTGTAGCGCAGTCCGTAGCTGGTGGTGTGGCGATAGCCGAGCTGGAACTCCATACCCCAGTTCTGCAGTGAGGGACCATTGAGCCAAGAGGCACCACCCTCACCCATCGAACCCAGGTAGGCAGGATTGATGAGCATGTCCTTCACCTTCTTTACATAGATATCCATGCTACCATAGAGTGAGTTGCGGAACATGGTGAAGTCCAGACCGCCGTTCCACTGCTCAGTGGTCTCCCATTTCAGGTTGTCGTTCTGAGCCTGTGTGGCACGGAAACCTGAGGGGAACGTTCCTGAGCCCTTCAGATAGAGGTCGTATGCCGTTGACTCATTGCGACCGCCTCCGTAGGTGGCAGCATACAGGCCAAAGCGGGCATAGTTGGAGATGGCCTGGTTACCAGTCTGACCCCATGAAGCACGGATCTTCAGGTCGTCCAGCCATTCCTGCTTCAGGTTCTGTGAGAGACGATAACCCAAGGTGAAGGCAGGGAACGTACCATAGCGGTTGTTCTGTCCGAAGCGGCTCGAACCGTCACGGCGAATGGTAAACGAAGCCAGTACCAAGTCCTTCCAGTTGTAGTCAACCTTACCGAAGATTGACACCAGGTTGTAACCCTCCCTGATACCTCCGGCACGCTGCGTACCTGTTGCAGCGTCGGGCCACATATAGTTATAGTTCTCCAGGGCATACATCTGTGCGTAGGCCGATGAGCGCTCTTCCACATCCTTGTGCAACTCCAGACCAGCCAGAATGTTGAACGTGTGCTCACCCAGGATGTTGAAGTTATAGTTGGCGGTGTTAGACCACGTCCACTTGATAGAGTTCTTATTGCCGAGGTTGGCAGACGGCGTAGAGTTGTTCACCACATCAGAATGCCACGTGTAGGTCACGCTATGGATGAACTCCGACCAGTAGTCGAGACCGAAGTTAGAACGCAGTGTCAGACCCTTCAGCGGGGTAATGTTGACGAAAGCATTACCAAAGACACGCCACATCTTCAGGCGGTTGTCACGGTTGTCATAGAGCTCGCGCAACGGGTTCTGGCGGTCACTCATGCCACCCACAGGACCGGAGAACGTGGTGTTGTCCTCTTCATAGATGGGCAGCGTAGGCGACATCTTCAGGGCATTCTCCAACGGAAAGGAGTTCACCTGGTTCGAGTAAGTGATGGTGGCATTCTCGCCCACGGTCACTATCTCATTGATTTTATAAGTAGTATTGATACGTCCAGAGAAGCTCTCGAAGTCGGTGAACTTCAGGATACCATTGTTGTTCTTGTATCCTGCCGAGAAGAGTGCAGAGAACTTGTCGGTAGCACCCGAGAGAGAGAGGTCATAGCTCTGTGAGAAGCCAGTACGGGAGATGGCATCCAGCCAGTCAGTATCACTGTAGCGCATGGAGTGCTTTTCGTTCAGATAACCATCATAACGGCCATTCACGATGAAATCCTCCATCTTTCCCGTGGCAGGATTATAGGCTGAAATAGGCGTGCCCTTATCAGCATGCAGGGTCAGACCGTAGTTGTTGGCATACTGCTCTGGGTTCAGACCGTCATTCATGGCAGCCTGAGCCATAGCAGTGGCATACTCAGCCGAGTTAGACAGCTTCATCATCGACTGCTTGTTATAGAACTGGGCAGTCAGGTTGGCAGAGAAATCTACCTTGATCTTGTCACCCTTCTTACCCGAGCGGGTAGTGATGACGATGACACCATTGGCAGCACGCGAACCGTAGATACTGGCTGAGGCAGCGTCCTTCAGTACCTGCATCGACTCAATGTCGTTCATGTTCAGCGTGTTCAGGTTGGTTGTAGTAGGCACACCGTCAATGATGAACAGGGGGTCCTGTGACGAGTTGAACGAACCGATACCACGGATGCGCACCGTACCTGCACCCACTGGTGAACCATCTGACGTAATGGTCATGCCAGGCACCTTACCCTGCAAGGCTCGCATGGGGTCGGTGTCGCTCGACGTCTTCAGGTCCTTGGTCTGTACCACAGCTACGGCACCTGTGAGGTCTGCCTTACGCTGGGTGGTATAACCCGTTACCACTACCTCGGCCAATTCCTTGGCATTTTCCTCCATTGACACTTGCATGCCGTCCTTTGCGGGTAATTCCTGGCTTTTGTAGCCGATGTAGGAGAATACCAGCGTTTTACCGGCCTGCACCTTGAGCTTGAAGTTTCCATCGAAGTCGGTTACTGTTCCGTTCGACGTTCCCTTCTCCATCACAGTAGCACCGATGACAGGTCCCATAGCATCTGTCACCGTACCTGTAATTTCCTGCTGCGCATACATTACCGTACATAATGTGAGCGCCAGAAAACTCATCAATCGTCTTTTTGAGACGCTTGCCAGAGCAAGAATGAATGTTTTCGTCTGTTTCATTTACATTTTTTTTAAGTTAGTACTAAATTGTGCAAATCTCTGGCGCAAAAGTACGAACGATTATGGTCTGAACGCTATAAAAAAACGTTCAAACCATCAGTAAAAATGTTACATGTAACTATTTTGTGATGCTTTTTATGATATTTGTTATCGTAGTGGCAATAGGCTTTCCAGGGCTATTCCCGCAATTCCATCGGCAATTTGCCGAATTGCTTCTTGAAACAATTGGCAAAATAGCTTGCTGAGTTGAACCCTACCTCGTAGGCTATCTCTGCCACGGTCTTTGTGGTGGTGTTGAGCAGTATTTTTCCTTTTTGCAGTCTCATCTGCCGCAGCAGTTCGACGGGTGAGAGTCCGGTGAGTGTCTTCACTTTCCGGTATAGCTGTACGCGGCTGATGCCGAGTTGTTCGCCCAAATCATCCATTTTCAGGTTAGGATTGGCCATGTTGCTGCTGATGGTTTCCTTCAGCTGGTCGATAAAGAGGCTGTCCTGCGTGGTCAGTTTGACATTATCGGGCACATTTTCCTGCTTGTTCGTGTCGAAGAGCTGGCGCAGCTGGCGGCGTGTGGACAACAGGTTGTCGATGCGGCTTATCAGGAGGGTTGCGCTGAAGGGCTTTGTCAGGTAGGCGTCTGCTCCACTCTCGTATCCTTCCATTTGCTGGTGTTCCTCACTGCGTGCCGTAAGCAGGATAACGGGAATGTGACTGGTGATAAAGTCTTCCTTGAGATGCTTGCATAGCTGCAGTCCGTCCATGACGGGCATCATGACGTCGCTGATGATGAGGTCGGGCACGCTCTCCCGTGCCAGTCTGAGTCCGTTCTGTCCGTCACTGGCCTCGAGGACGTAGAACCGGTTGGCAAGCAGGGTGCGCAGATAGCGTCGCATGTCCTCGTTATCCTCTACAATGAGAATGTTGGGCAGTTCGTCGGTGTCTTCCTGGTTCAGCATTTCCAGATGACCTTCCTGCACAATGTCCTTGGGCACAAGGGTGTTGATGGCACTTTCTGCGGTTTCATCGCTGACAGTATGCTGCACTTCACGGCGGAAGTTCAGTACGTTGGAAACGAGAGCTTCCAGTTGTGCAACGTTACGCCCTACGATTTCCAGCAGTTCACGGTCGTCGCCTTTCAGCACCTTTCGGTCCAGCAGCTGTTTCACGGGACCTGCAATCAGTGTCAATGGCGTTTTCAGCTGGTGGCTGGCATTGGTGTAGAACTGTGTCTGTTCGCGGTTCATGGCTTTCTGTCGGCGGTGTGCCTTGCGAATCTGTACCACACCGCGCCAAGTGAGCAGTACGGCTATAATGAGCAGTGCGATGGCTACGGCTCCTCCCCAGATGACTTTGGTCTGGACGTTGTACAGTCCGAAGTATTCCTCCAGCTTGCCCTGTATGGCCACGATGTCGGCTTTCTGCTGCTGCAACTCGTTGCCATAGAGGGACACCATATCGACATTCTCGGGTGTTATCATCATGCTGTTCAGGTAGTTGATGCGCTCAAAGGGCTTTCCCGTCAGGATGTCCAAAGCCAGCTTTACTATCTGTTCGCCGTGGGTGGGATAGACACAAGTGGCTGCGAAATGTCCTTCCTGCACATGCTCTATGCCCTCGTCGGCTCCTGGCAGTCCGTCAACGCCAATCACCTTCACCTGACCTTCCAGTCCGGCATCCCTGATGGCCCAGTAGGCACCTCGTGCCATGAAGTCGCTATGACAGAAGATGACGTCGGGGCGTCTGCCTTGCTCCAGCAGTTCCTTAACGATGTCGTGGGTATGATGGTCGTCCCAGTTGCCGAAGATGCACTGATAGTCCATCTGGGGATGACTGCGCATCACTTCCTCAAAGCCGCGATGGCGATCCAGCGACGGTGATGTGCTTTGCAGTGCGGTCACCTCCAAGATATGCTTTCCTGCGGATTGTGCCACGAGCTGCATGGCATATTCTGCTGCCATTCTTCCCACTGCCACATTATCGCCGCCGATGAATGCGGTATAGTCGTCGGTATCGGCCTTACGGTCAAACAGGATGACGGGAACGCCGCGTTCCTTGGCACGTCGCAGTGCGGGGGCCACTTCCGCATACTCATTGGGGGCCACCACCAGCAGGTCGATATCACTTTGCGACAAGCTGTCAATCTGGCGCACCTGCACGTCGGAGCGGTCATAACAGTTGATAATCTCCACCTTCACATTTTGGTCGTACAAGTATTGTGCGGCCAGTAGTTCTTCGTTCAGCTTAAATCGCCAGTTTCCGACGGAACATTGCGACACGGCTATCCGATACGTCTTTTCCTTTTGCGAACAGGCTGTCAACAATAAAGCCGCGAGTAATATAATAAATAAGGTGATTTGTTTCATGCTGGTCAGTAATATCTACATTTCGGCAGGCAAAGATAAACAAAAATTGGAATACGACCAAAAAATCGCAGCATTTATTATCTGTTTGGCAACAACTCATAGCAACAGCCCTTCTACAAAGTCATTCCTTTGAAGGTTGCATAAACGGGCGATGTTAGGTCTGTGTTACCTCTGTGTTAGGTCTAAGGTAGGTGTGTTAGGAGTGACTAACACACCCACTTGCTTCAAAATCTGGTAATTACGGTTTACCAATGTTAGGTCTTATGGAAAAACAGTTAGAATCTAAAAATATTCCTTATGGATATGCACTTTGTTTCAACGAAAGCTGTCCGTTGCGCGATACTTGCCTGCACTATCAGGCTTATCTGATGAAGTCTGAGAATCGGCTTGGCGGACCAGCCATCTATCCGAATGCCTGGAAGAACGGTCTGTGTAAGCGTTACAACGAAGCCAAAATTGTACGGAAGGCGTGGGGTTTCACGCATATATATAATAATGTGCCACACTATCTGCGTGCAGAGGCTCGCCAAAAGGTCAGCAATTATTTCAGTAACGGCTGCGGACCTTATTACCGCTACCATCATGGCGACAACAAGCTCTCGCCCAGTCAGCAGGCGGACATCATGGCTATCCTTGCCAAATACGGTAGCACCGACGGCTTGACCTTCGATCATTACGAAACCGATTGGGACTTCGACTGACAGCAGTAAAGAAACTGCAACAAATAAAAGGGTTAAATAAAACAACGGATTTCACGGATTATACGGATTTTCTAAGTTACTGCTTATCAGTACTGCTTAAATCCGTATAATCCGTGAAATCCGTTTGTAGTTAATTTGGACGCCTCTCCTTGGGGCGAGGCTGTCTATAACTTCTTTCTACTAACCAGTAGATGAATTACTTCTTGATGACTTTCTTGCCGTTGACAATGTAAATACCCTTGGCACTGGTGTTGGTGCAGAGTTGGCCGGAGAGGGTATATACCTTATTGTCGGCATGGCTGTCGGTATTGTTAAGCTGACGGATGCCGGTGGCGTCGGTGATAATGGTGATGCCGGGACACTTAGCCTTGATGACGTCCCAGTCCTCATCCCAACGGGCGGCTTCGCTCACGTTGAGCACGGTGGCACCGGTTGCCAGCTTCGAGGCGAGCAGGGCATAGTCGTCGTAGGACAATGGATGCCAGTCGCCGTCCCAAGTACACTGGTAGGTTCCCTTGCCAATGGTGCCAGTCACCTTGACTTCGCCAGTCAGCGAGTTATCGGCACAGGCCAGAATACCCTTGTCATTGACCATGGGACCCTCTAGCTTGATGTCGTCAACATAGAAAGTCTTACCCTCGCCACCTGCTGTCTTTTCAAAAGGCCAGATAGCCAGTACATTGTTGCCGCTGTCAGTAATCTTATTGAACTCGGGACCAGCAGCGAACTCGTAAACCAACACCTGCCATCCGTTACCACCGTCGTACCATGCGATACGCTCTGCATTGTAGGCTCCGTCCTTGCCTTCTAGCTGTACCAGCACATTGTGGGCATCGGCCATCTTCAGACGCATTGTCAAGCGGCGCAGGGCCTTGAAATCAACATCGCCTACGGGCAGTGCGGCATTGTGGTGCTCGTCAGCCCAGCCGGTGGGGTTAGCCTTCAGCGTGAACTTCATGCACTTGTTGCCATTTTCCTCTACAACGGTGGGGTCTGCACGGTTCCAGAAGCCGCCGTCACTGTCTGCTTCCTTGTCATCGCCATTCCAAAGGATGACTTGTGAAAAACTTGTTGTTGCTGCGAACAGCATTCCGAGTAAAAATAATTTTCTCATACGCTTGAATTACTAGAATGAATAATTATTAATAATGTGTAATGGATGATATGTGATGTAAGAGGTAAGATGGATGATGTGTAATACCAGCCTCACCTCTTCTTACCTCTTACCTCTTACTTCTCACTTCTTACATTTTATTGTGCTTTCACCTTCACGTCGCTGACGGTGACGGTGCCTCCGTAGCTATTGATGCTCCAGCAGTTCTTTGTGATACCGTAGATGCGGTTGGTGTAGCATACGTTGTCGTTGATGTACATGACGAGCACGGAGTTGTCAGTGTAGATATCCACCTTGTAGGTGTTGTCAGCAGGACGGGCAAATCCGTACCCGTCGATGCCGCGGATGAATCCGCGACCCTCGCTGCCTTCCTCTTCGAAGTTGACCTTGCGCCAGTTGTCGTTCTCGGGGTTAACAACCATGGTGTAGTATTTCTTCGAGTCGGTGGCGCGCACTACAGAGATGCCGAACTTGTCGGAGTTGCCGGCAGTCTTGACAGTGAACGAGATGTGGTTGCAGGCGCCCAGTCGGTTGTAGAGCACATAGGCTCCGTCGCCGCTGAGTGTACCGTTGTTATATCCGTTGCTGGCCATGACATTCAGCGACTGGTCCTTGGTGTATTTGTCGGCGATGGCGGGCACAGCACCGAGGGTCAGCGTACCGTCGGCATGCTGGATGATCTTGTGGCATACCAGTGCACCGGCCCATGCGGGCTCGCTGTCAGCACCTACGTTGATGTTCTTGTCGAAGAGGGTGGCTCCCTCGCGGATGGGGCACCATCCCCAGATGTAGCGGTCGGTACCGTTGGAGGCTGTCTTGCCTGCATAGAAGGCACGGGTGTCGAGCACTCCCTCCTTGCCGTCCTGAGGCCAGTGGGCACCCGGGTCGCCGAAGCAGTCCTTCAGTCCCTGGAAACTCTTGGCCATCATATACTTCACCTTACGGCTCCAGTCGGTGCGGTAGCCCTCGCTGTAGATGAAGTACCACCAGTCGCCCATCTTGAAGATGTCGGGGCACTCACACATGCGGTCCCATACCATGTTGAACTGACCTACGTATTCCCAGTTCTTCAGGTCGGTTGACTTGAAGTCAAGGAACTTCAGCTTGCCGGCAATGACCATGTGCCACTGTCCGTCGTCGGCCTTGAACACCTGAGGATCGCGGAAGTCGGTGCCGGTGTTGTAGTCGGAACCCTTCAGCGTCCACTGGTAGTCCTTGGTCCATGTCTTGAAGTCGGGCGACGTAGCGCGCATCACCACCTCGCGCTGACTGCCAGCCTGGAAGCTGTGACCGGTATAATAGATGTAGTACTGCTTGTCGGCCTCGCTATAGACGGCACAACCCGTACCCAGTGCTGCATCGGCATCCATCACGGAAGAACCGGTGGGGAGGATTTCGCCCAGCGACTCATAGTTGGCGCAGTCGTCGGTGGTCACTGCCCAGAAGGGGTGGTAGGTCGGTCCGTTGTTGACATACTCCTGGAGGTAAAGAACTTTGAAATCACCGGTATTCTCGTCGTAGAACGGCATGGGGTCGCCGCAACGGCCAATCTGCGGATTGTAGTAGGTCTGCTGTGCGTTAGGCTCGGTGGGGGTGAAAAACTCCGTCGTGCCAGCCCAGTTCTTGTCGGGGTCAGGACTGTAGGTGTCGTCACTGCAGCTGGTGCCTGCTGCGCACAAGGCGCAGCCCACCAGACCGGTATAGAATATATTATACATCTTTTTCATAATGCGTTATTTCGTTAAAATGTTGAAAGCATTCGACGTGATTATCTCGATGTTCTTGTGGAACTTCTCAGTATAGCCAGGTTCGTAGGTGTAAGAGAACCAGTCGTAGCAACCGGAACCGATACAGATAATGTGACCCTTGCCATCGTGGGCAGGATACTCCCAGGCTACCACGGCACCGTCGCCACCGACACCAAGGATGGTACCTCCCGTGCGGGCTTCCCAAGCTCCGTGGTTGTCATAGCCACCCCAGTCTGCTCCGATGTGATACTGAGCGGTAGAGTTGGTGATGTGATAACCGGCATCGGTGCAATAGACGCGGTTAGGATCGTCGCCGGCAATGATGCCCTGCCAGAGCGGATGACCCTGCTGTCCGGCGTACATCTGGAAGTCCCAAGGACCACCGCAGGTCTCTGCCTCGAACTCGTTCTGACCCCAGCAGTTGTTTGGTGTGGTCCACTCGTCGTCACCAGTAACACCGATGAACGAAGGAACATTCGTAGCATAGCGTGTGAAGAAGAACGAACCGCCATTCTCGTAGAACGAACGAAGCTCGTTGAGCGTGTTCATAGCTTCGGGAGCTTTCAGCACGAACTGGTCGTGACCGTCAACACCACCGTCGTAGTGGAAGTGCCACCACATCACCTTACACTCAGAGAGGTCGATGGTTCCGGCACGGAGGTCGGCAAACGAAGCATAGAGGGTCTTGGGAACATTGCCCAGCATCCACTGGCAGGCAGCCTTGGCCTCTGGGTCGAGGTCGTCCATGGTAGGAGCAGTACCCAGGAACAGGGCGTAAGGCTTGTCGATGGAGATGACCGTCACGGTGTATTCGCTCTCGGCGGAATTGTTGGTCACCTTATACTTCACAGGATGTGTGAAGTCCTGAGCAACACCCGTTGCAGGCGATATTGTGGCATTGGCACTATAGGAAATGGTGGGCACCAGGTTGCTCAGGTCCATGCCACCAGGCAGATAGACGGTGATAGTCTTGTTCGACTCGTCGATAGAACCCGTATAGATGTCGTTGATGACGAAACTGTAGATGCGAGCCTCGTCGTGCATCACATAGAGCGTCCACTCCAGCGAAACGTCACCGTTGCGAACAATCAGCGACTTGGCATTGTCCATGTCGAGGGTCTCACCCTGCTTCACATTACAAGTAGCACCCTCGGAGAGCGTCAGCTTGCTGACCGTCATGGAAGATGTCTCATACACCTCCGGCAAACGGACCACAATGCTGCGGGAGGTCAGGTCGATATTACCCTCATAGGCGTCGAGCGTCAAAGCTTCCACCATGCAGTCGCCGGAAAGCCGAAGGTCGCTGACATGGTCGCTAGAGCATGACCACAGGCCAAGGGCCAGGCAGAGGGCACAGAATATATTGAATATCTTTTTCATATAATTCATAATTTATAATGCATTATTCATAATTCAGAAACGATCAGAAAATCATTCCTCATTTCTCATTACTCATTTCTCATTTTTATTTACCAGTTTCCGCAGTTCTGAACGTAGTTGCCGTGCGCTGCTGACATCTGCACGAATGGTATCGGCAGGTATTCACCCTTGTTGGCAGTGAAATGAGCATCGCTGTACAGTGCGCAGTTGTCAATCTCCTCAGCATAGTACTTGTTCAGCACGGTGGCAGCATCGCCCCAGCGAACAAGGTCGAAGAAACGCTCAGACTCCATAGCCAGCTCCAGGCGGCGCTCCATCTTCACAATCTTCACCGTCTCGTCCTTGCTGTAAGAGCCCTTATATGGGGTGACATACATCTTCACACCATACGTGTTCTGATAGCTGCCTATCATCTGGGTACTGCTGGCAGCACGCTGGCGAATCTGGTTCACCAAAGCAATGGCCTGCTCGCTGTTGCCCAGCTGTGCATACGCCTCGGCACGCATCAGCAGCACGTCGGCATAGCGGAACACGATGCGGTTCATGGAAGAAGCCCAGTAGGAACCCTTGATAAGATACTCGCCGATGAGTGCAGGATCGACATTCTGCTTCAGCGATACATAGTAGCCATAGACACCACCGGAACGGCTCCACACGCTGGTCTTGTCCATCATGTAGTTCTTGTTGAACATATAGGGCAGACCGGGCATACCGACTGTCAGGAACAGACGGGGGTCGGCATTATCGACATTCATGTCATAGTCCTTCTGATTGAACGTGTCAAGCAGGGGCAGACCGTCGGCACCGGTACGATAGGCATTCACCAGGTTCTGTGAAGGCTTGAAGAAGTCGGTACCGCCATCGGTAGCACCGGGGATGTTGGGAGGAATCAGTCCGTAACTCCAGTTCAGGTTACCATAGGTAGAACCGTCGTTGCGCGAATACTGGATGGCCCAGATGCTCTCGATGCCGTTCTCAAACTGCTCCTCAGGACGGAAGTTGTTGTGGATGTCAGCCTCCAGACCATAGTTGGCATAGAGCGTAGGATTGGTATATTCAATGACCTTCTGCAACTCAGCCTGGTTGATGCTGGTCACCTGGTTGGTGTTCTCATCGTCCTGATGATAGGCCTTGTAGAGATAAACCTTTGCCAGGAAAGCGGCAGCGGCAGCCTTGGTGGGACGGCCTTTGTCGGCTTGCTTCTCAGGCAACACATTGAACGCCTCCTCGAGGTCGTTGATAATCAGCTGCCAACCCTCGTCGTTCGAGAACTCACGGTTCGACAGGTTGTTGTACTCGTCGTAAGTCAAGTTCTCGTTGATAACAAACGGGATATGCTTATACAGACGCTTCAACAGGAAGTGACCATAGGCACGCAGGAACTTCATCTCGGCCAGTCGCTGCTGCTTCATGTCGAAATCGCTCTCGTTCAGCAAGGCAATGGCACTGTTCACACGAGAGAGACTGTTATACAGGCGCACCCACATGTCGTTGATGTTCCAGTTGGTGGTGAGCACACCCTGCTGGATTTCCAACTGATGGAACACGTCACCGTCGCCAGGACCCGAACCGCCCTTGTAGGCATCGTCGGAACGGACCTCAAAGTTCCACATCGAGAACGATGAGTTAATATCTTCTGCCGTGGTAAAGATGGCATACGCTGATACCACCATAGCCTCAGCATTCGCCGGCGTCTTCACCTGTTCATCGCTCAGTGTTCCCTGAGGCACATGCTCGTCAAGGAAGCTCTCGCAAGAAGAGAAACCACCAGCGAGACAGATAGCACAAACTATATATAATATCTTTTTCATAATGACTGTCGTTTTAGAATGATACATTGAGACCGAACGTTACGTTAAGAGGAATAGGATAGCCAAAGTTGGCATTCTCCGGATCAACACCCGTAAACTTCTTGCTCTTGATGGTCAGCAGGTTCTGGGCTGACAGATAGACACGGACGCGTGTCATGTAAATCTTCTCAACCAGACTCTTCGGAAGGTTGTAACCCAACTGGACGGTGCGCAGCTTGGCATAGGAGCCGTTCTCCACGAAATAGCTGGACACGCGCTTCTCATTGTTGTTGTCCATCGTGCTCAGGGCAGGAATGGTAGAACCGGCATTGTTGGGCGTCCATGCATCGAGCAAACGCTGACCCTTGTTCAGGTTCGAGATGTTCAGACCCTGCCACAGGTCGGTCTCGCGCTTCAGGTCGGTGATGACGTCGACACCCTGCACACCCTGCCAGAACATGGTGAAGTCGAAGTTCTTATACTGCAGGTAAATGTTCAGACCCCATGTGAAGTCGGGAACGGGAGAGTAGATCCAGTCCTGGTCAGCCTCGTTGATGACACCGTCGCCATTGAGGTCCTTCCAGCGGATGCGGCCTACACCGGCACCGTTCTGTACGGCATGGTTATCCACCTCCTGCTGGTTGCAGAAGATACCGTCGTAGATGTAGCCTACCTGTGAATACATCGGATGTCCGATAACGCTCTTCACACCATTACCACCGAAGGCTCCGTTGGCTGCCACGGTCTCGGGCAACTTCGTCACCTCATTGCGATAAGTGCCGATGTTACCGGTGATGTCGTAAGAGAACTTGCCAATCTCACCACGATAGCCGAGGTTGAACTCGATACCCTTATTCTTCACCTCACCGGCATTAATCCACTGTGAGGCACCCTCACCCATCACACCGATGGCGGGCATATCGACGAGAATGTCGGTAGTCTTCTTGTAATACCATTCGAACGAACCGTAGAGTGCGTTATGGAACAGGCCGAAGTCGAAACCAAGGTTGGTCTGCGTGGTGGTCTCCCACTTCAGGTCGTCGTTACCCAGACGGGTGCGACGGAAACCGCTGGGCAACTGCTTGCCACCGTTCGTTCCCTCGATGTCATAGCTGGTACCATAGCTCTGTCCGCCGAACTGTGCCTCGCCATAGTTGCTCTCATAGAGCGTGTAGCGGGCAATGACGGGAATTTCCTGGTTACCGGTCTGACCCCATGAGGCACGCAGTTTCAGGTTGTCCAGCCATGTCAGCTTCTTCATGAAGTTTTCCTGGCTGATGCGCCAACCGGCACTGACAGAGGGGAACGTACCATAGCGGTTGTTCTTACCGAAACGGCTCGAACCGTCACGACGTATCGTGAAGCTGGCCATGTATTTATCATCGTAAGTATAGTTGATCTTACCGAAGAAAGAGGTCAGCGTGAAGCCTTCGCCACCACCGTAAGCCTCTGTCTCGCCCACACCGGAGTTAGGCCACATATAGTTGGGATCCAATACCGCAAAGTCGTAACGCTTGCCGCTGAAGTAGCGGTCATCCTCGCGGTTCAGCTCCATACCGATCATGGCATCACCACGGTGCTTGCCCTTCTCGAAATTATAGGTAGCAATGGCGTTCCACATCCATTTCACCCAGTGCTCCTGCTTAGGCTCTACAGCATTCGTCTTGTTGGCCACAGTACCCTCCGTAATAGGATAGGTGAAGATACGCTGCTCCTTCTGGGCATAGTCCAGACCGAAGGTAGAGCGGATATGTAAATTCTTCATGGGGTTGACGTCCAGATAAGCATCACCGAACAGGCGCCAATAAGTATAGCGGTTGTCCTTGTTACGCTCCAGACGGGCCACAGGGTTCTCACGGTCGGGATAGCCGCCTACAGGACCGGCAAACTCGCCCTTCGTGGTATATACAGGCAGTGAGGGGTTGAACTGCAGCACGTTCTGCAGGAATCCACCAGGAGCCTGCACCTCGCTGGTGCGGTTCAGTGTGAAGTGCTCACCCACAGTCAGCACATCCAGGTCCTTCATCTTCAGCAGCTTGTACTCGGTATTCATACGTGCCGAGAAACGCTCGAAGTCGGAATGCTTGATAATACCCTTGTTCTTATAATAGCCCAGCGAGAAGAAAGAAGAGCCCTTCTCCGAGCCATTGCTCAGCGATACGTTGTACTGCTGAACCAAGCCCGTGCGGGTAGTCTCCTTGAACCAGTCGGTATCAGCGGCAGGCGTAGTGCCGGCAGCATCCAGATACTTATCCAGGCCGACACTGTTCAGCACGGGATTGCCCTGTGCGTCATAGCTCCAGTTGAAGTTATATCCCAAGCTGTTACGGTTGGGGTCCAAGCCGTCGTTCACGTATGCACCCCACAATACCTGGCCGTACTCCTTGGCATTGAGCACTTCCATCTTGTGGGCGTAGGTCTGTACCGATACGCTGGCATCGAAGTCAATCTTGATCTTGCCTTCCTTGCCTTTCTTGGTGGTAATGATAATCACACCGTTGGCAGCACGCGAACCATAGATAGAGGCAGAGGCGGCATCCTTCAATACCTGGATGCTCTCGATGTCGTTACCGTTCAACTCATGCATGCCGGCTTTCGTGGGAACACCGTCGATGATGTACAGCGGGTCGTTGTTGTTCAGTGTTCCAACACCACGGATGCGAACTTGGGCAGCACCAGAGGGAGAACCGTCGGCAGAGATGTTCATGCCAGGCACGCGACCCTGCATGGCCTTCATCGGGTTGTTTTCGTTCTGCTTGGCAAGCTCGCTGACACTCACTACCGAAACGGCACCAGTCAGGTCGGCCTTACGCTGGGTGGTATAACCTGTTACCACCACCTCGTTCAGCGATAGGGCATCCTCCTGCAGTGTCACTGTCATTCCCTGTTTGGCAGCCTGCTCTTGTGTCAGATAGCCAATGTAGGAGAAAACGAGTGTCTTTCCTGCCTGCACCTTTAACTTGAAGTTTCCGTCGAAATCGGTCACCGTACCATTGGTTGTACCTTTCTCCATCACGGTAGCACCAATGACAGGACCCATCGCATCGACTACTGTTCCTGTAATCTCCTGTTGCGCGTACATCATAGTACAGATAGTGAGCATCAGGAAACTCAGTACTCGTCTTTTTGAGACGCTTGCTAATGCAAGAATGAATCTTTTTTGTTTCATTTGCTTGTTAAATTGGTTAGTAAAAATAATCATTTCGGTTGCAAAGGTAACCAACTAACGCGCATGGATGTATCAAATATCGTTCACAGAACGTTAAAAATGATACATGAAACAAATTTTGATTAAAAAGGCTTTTTCGTTGAATTCTTTATTTTTCCCTAATCTCTCCCGGCAGTTTCCCATATTCCTCCTTGAAGCACTTCGAGAAATAGCCCGGTGTGTTGAATCCCACCTCAAAGGCAATCTCCGCCACCGTCTTGGTGGTAGAACCCAACAGTACGTAGGCTTCCTGCAGGCGCATCTTTCGCAGCAGTTCCACCGGTGTCACACCAGTGATGGCTTTCACTTTGCGGTACAGTTGCACGCGACCGAGCCCCATTTCCTCGCCCAGCTCCTCCATCTTCAGGTTCGGGTTCGACAAATTCTTACGGATAGCCTCGTTCAGTTGTTCGGCAAACAGCGTGTCCTGCTTCTTCGGGGCAGGGAGCTTCTCTTGCGGCGTACTGAATATCTCCGCCACCTTACGACGGTTGGCATCGGTATAGAACAGCGTCTGTTCCTCGTTCATCATCTGTCGCTGGCGGATAGTCTTGCGCGTTTGAAGATAGGCTCTCCATACCATCGCGATGGCCATCATCAGTACTATAATCGTTATCACACTACCCACAAGCATCTTACGTTGTAGGTTGTACCATCCAAAGTACTGCTCCAACTTGTCCTGAACAATAATGAGATCATTGTTCTGTGCCATCATCTCCCTACTGTTCAAATCTACCAAGTTCACATTCTCTGGCGTCACCAATATGCCTTCCAGGGCATTTTCACGCTCATAAGGATGACCTGTAAGAATATCCAAAGCCAGTTTCACTATCTTGTCGCCATGGGTCGGATAGACATAAGTACCCACCTGATGGCCAAACTGTACATATTCAATACCCTCTCCTGGTAATCCGTCAATACCGATAATCTTTATCCTACCCTCTATGTTCTGTTCTACAACGGCCTTATAGACACCTGTTGCCATACCATCGTTATGACAGAACACAATATCAGGCACTTCGCCAGTCTTTATCTGTTCCTCAACAATACGACATGCCTCGTCCGAGGTCCAGTCGGCTTGCTTGCAGACATATTTTAGTTCTGGGTGTGCAACCATTACTTTGGAAAATCCCTCGTGGCGCTCTTGTGCTGGTGATGTACTCATGGCTCCTGTGATTTCCATCACAAACCCACCTCCAAGACTTAGGGCATATTCACCCATCGTCCGTCCTGCCTCCACATTACTGCCTCCAATAAAGGCCGTGTAGTTATCACCTCCTACCTTACGGTCGAAGCATATCACGGGTATGCCCTGCTTCCTGACGCGCGAGATGGCAGCAGAAACAGGTTCTTCTTCATTAGGAGCCACTACCAACAAATCAATGCCACTGTTGGCCAAGCTGTCTATCTGCTTTATTTGTCGTTCCGTATCATCGTAAGCACAAGCTATGCTTACCTCAGCGGTCTGCTCATACAAATGCTGAGCAGCCAGCATCTCATTGTTTGCCTTCTCGCGCCACTGTCCACTTCCGCACTGTGACACGCCAATTCTATACGTCTTCTCCTCATTACAAGCCGTCAACAAGGTCAACGCAGCCAACAAATATAATAATGTACGTCCGACAGTTTTCATCTGTATCTATAGTTTTCGACCCTGCAAATATAATAAAAAAACTGGAACATCACCAAAAAATACTCCAGTTTTTGCAGAAAACTAACAAACTATTACTAACTTATCACGCTGACCAGCCAAATAGGACAAATTAAGCTTGTATTCGTCATTATTATGAAATGAACAAATCGAAGATCATTCCAACTATCAAGAAGTGGTTGCTGATGATTTCTATGTCTTTGGGAATCGGAGGCTATTTCCTTATCCTTGCCCTCGGCCTGGGACATGAAACGAATCATCAGATAGCGACGGTGGTAACCAATATGCTGCCGTATCTGCTTTTTGTGATGCTGTTTTTGGAGTTCAGCAAGATAGAGCCTCGCGATTTGTTCCCCAAGAAATGGCTGTGGATGGTTTTTGCCTTCCAGATAGTCATGGCGTTTGTCACGATAGCCATCCAAAAGTATGGGTGCATGCCACAATGGACAACGGCCATGTGGAACGGCTGGCTTGCCAGTATGCTCAGCCCAACAGCAACAGCCGTTGCCGTCATGTCGTCGAAGCTGGGGGGAAAGGCAGCAAGTGCCACCACCTATGCCGTATTATCGTCACTCTTGGCGGCTTGTGCCATCCCGTTGATATTCCCATTGGCCTCTCCCCAAGCTGCAGGCTTGTCATTTTGGATGCTCTTCACGAAAATCTTCGCAAAGGTATTCCCTGTCATCATCCTCCCCTTGATGATATCACTCTCACTCAGAAAGTTGGCACCAAAGGCGCATGACTTCATAGCCCGCTTTGCCAAAGACAAGTCGTTTTATCTGTGGTCTGTATGCATCATGGTAAACACAGCCCAAGTTATCCGTTTGATTTTCGGAGGAATTGCAGACGGATGGGTCGTATGTATCTATGTGGTATTTGGCGGATTCATATCAGCCCTGAACTTTATGGTTGGCAAGAAGTTCGGCACCCTGTGCGACGATAGGATCAGTGCAGGACAGAGCCTTGGACAGAAAAACACCATCCTTGGTATTTGGATGGCCATGACATTCCTTGACCCTGCTTCTGGTATCATAGTAGGTGCCTACATGCTCTGGCAGAACGTATTCAATTCACTACAGCTGACCTATCCGAAGTTGAGATAAGACACAAATACAATGGCGGTGAAGTTGAAGGGATTGCCGCCTTCTTCATTCCCACCTTGGGAAAAAAATATTCCCAGCCTGGGAAGAAAATGTTCCCAGCCTAGGAGCTTCAAAATCTGGTAATTACGGTTTACCAATGTTAGGTCTTATAAAAAAACTGCATTTTATACAAATCTTTTCTTGAACCAGAGGCCAAAGACTGGATCTGTAAGATGCAATTGCTGCATTTCTGAATAGACAAGATCGCGTTCGATAAGAGCATCTCGTAATCGAACCATATTTGATGGGCTTCCTAAATCGAACATTGAGCGGACGCGTTTCTCATTATAGCCCGAATGTATGCCTGACACAATAGCTTTTAGCAGATTCATCTGGTAACCAGACAAGGGTTCTACCTGCTGCATATAAAGGGCTTCGTTTGTACTGATGAGTTCGGAGATGGCCGATGGCATCATATCCTCAGTAACACTTCCACCTTGAGGCAGATGATTGAGAAGAATTAAGGCAAGATGTTGTACATAAGAGGGATAGTTGTCAACCGTCTCGCAAATTCGCTCTACCATCTGTTCTGAGATGTGTTTCCCTGCTGTCTCAAAATGGCTAATGATATAGTCCATCCAATCGTTGGTGGGTATTTTCTGAAGCCATAGAAGATCGCCAAACTGATAGAAAGGCATACTACGATTAAGGAATATCTTACTCATCATGTGCCGTTTACTACCATAAAGACAATATGAGGTATAATGGTGATGTTGCCACACGGAACGCAGTTTTGCCTGTACTTCTTTTGTGTTGTCAAATTCTCCCACTTGCTGGAATTCGTCAATACAGACAACTATATGGCGCTTTTTACGCGTAGCAATCGTTTCCACCAGATTCAGGATTTCTTCAGGTGTATGCGTTTCTGGGGTTATGCCTAGCGAAACACTTATTTCTGAAGTCGGATCTATGGGTATTCCAATTTTAGGGGTCAGACGGGCAAGGAAATCGCGAGCCTCATCCATCCATAGTTGAACCTTGGAAGCTGTCTGCTTTAAAACGGCAATGGCCAACGTGTTATAAAAATCATATTCTGTTTTACAGCCAAAGATGTCCAAACGTACCGTTATGATATCATTGTCAACAAATTGTCTGCATACATGATCTACTAACGACGTTTTACCCCATCGCCTAGGGGAAATCAATATAGAATTAATACCGGCTTCGAAGTTGGCTTTCAAACGGCGTGTCTCTTCGATTCGACCCGTAAAATTGTAGTCCGTAACAGCTATTCCATAAACAAAGCTTTTCTCCATAACGTTCTCATTTTGAGTGCAAAGATAAGTTTTTTACACCGATTTCACAAGCTTGTGAATCACAAACTTGTGAAATTTAAAGATTCTTAGCAATTTACGGACTATAATAGTATGTTAGGTGTCAACGAAAATCCGCCCAAGTACTCATCACAAGCACTTGGGCGGAGAATCCTTAAAACAACCTTATTAGCTTTGGTTTTCGGCCCGCTGGCCACTTGCAATAAGCAAGTTGTCTAAAACTATGAATCAAAACCTGTTAATAAATAAACCTAACTAAATTAACTAACTACAAAATCAATCTATAAATATACTACTCAATAAACGAAAACATCTAATGTAATATTCACCTTTTGACCCTTAATTTTCAAGGGATAGGCAATGTGTTGCAAACCCTTAGCACCGATGACTGGACCAAAAGCATCAGTCACCGTACCCGTAATCTCCTGTTACGCGTACATTATAGTACTGAGCAGCAAGGTCAGAAAACTGAGTAAGAATCTCTTTTGTTTCATTTGCTTTGTAATTTGGTTAGTGAATTAAGAAATTTTCCTGCTGCAAAAGTATTCTTAATTACACGTGTAGGATGTAAGAGATGTTGCAAGGAATGAAAAAAATCGTTCAATGTAACATTTTTGTTAGGCATTGAACGATTTTTATTAGGATTCTATCATTTTTTGATGTCGCCCGGTAACATTCCGTATTCGTCTTTGAAGCATTTGGTGAAATAGGAAGGGGCTGTGAAACCAACCTGATAGGCTACTTCGCTGACACTTTTATCGGTGGTTAACAGCAACTGGTAGGCTCTGTTCAAACGGGCCGTACGCAACAGTTCGATAGGCGTAGAGCCTGTAACTGCCTTCACCTTACGATAGAGTTGCACACGACTGAGATTCATCTGGGCAGCCAAATCTTCTACACTTAGTTCACTATCGTCTAAATGCGACTCAACCACCTCCTTGAAACGAGTGATAAAAAGCGTATTGGCAACGGGTTCGACGGTTTCTGTGTTTTCAGATTCCTCTGATGTTTCTGTGTTTTCTGGAACTGTAGGGATGTCTTCTGGATTGATGTTCCACAGGGTGTTAACAACACGTTCTTTGCGAAGATTTACTTTTCCTACATGATAGATATAGAAAAGGACAAGGCTTACTATCAGCAAGAAAATGACGATAATAGCCAGCAAGGTAATGATACGTTGTGTATCAAGTTGGTGGAGATAGGTATCTGCTTTCTCATGCAAACGATCAAGATAGGCCGTCTGTCGCATCATCTCTTCGCTCTGCATCAACAAAGAACTGGCATTCTCGCGAGTGACAAGAGCCGACTGCAAAAGAACTTCTTTCTCGTAAGGCTTTCCCTCCAGAATGTCAATGCCTAACTGTAATACCTGATCGCCATGAGTGGGATAGATGTATGAGGCATCCAGGATAGAATCGCGAACCTGACAGATGCCACCATTCTCGCCAGGAAGACCATCAATGCCACAGAACAAAGGAAGCTTACGACCTGCCTCTATAAAAGCGGTACGGGCACCAATGGCACTACGATCGTTCATGCCAAAGACTAAATCGACAGGGGTGTCAGGATGGGCAGCTAACCACTGACTGACGATAGTATGGGCACGGGGTTCCGTCCAGTCGCCCTGTAGACTGGCTACTACTTCGATATCTGGAGCATTTTTCAACGCCTCCATGAAACCATTATGACGTTCGATGGCCGGAGAGGAGCCTGCAAGTCCTTTAATCTCCAAGACTCGACCCCTACCCTTCAAACGGGATACGATGTATTCGCCCATAATTCGGCCCATCTCATAGTTGTCAGCACTGATAAAGGCGGTAAACTTCTGCGAGTTGGTCTTTCGCTCGAACACAATAACGGGGATGCCCTGATCGAAGGCACGATCAATGGCTGGTGAGATAGTGGAAACCTGATTAGGAGCCACAATGAGCAAATCAACACCACTGGCCACCAGCGAGTCAATCTGTTCAATCTGTCGCTCATCGCTATCGTAAGCAGTAGCAAAGCGCAGTTCGACATTCTCCTGAAGATAGGCTCCCATGCGCAACTCTGCATTCTGTTTCTCACGCCAAATGTCGGCAGAGCATTGGGATACACCTATTTTATAATGGGGCTTTTGAGGAGAGCACCCCATCCAAAGCATCAAAATGGCTGATGCAAACCAGAACTTAGCATGTAATCTCATAGTCATTTGGTTTTGGTTTTCGTCTTTGTTTTCGTTATTCAATATCACTTTATCAGCTTCAACGCTCGTTGTACGGTGTCGTTGAGATCGTTGATGATGGCGTAATATTCGTCCATGTTCCAGAGGTCGCGGGCGATGAGTGCCTTCAACTGAGTACGTAGATAAGGCAGGGTAGCTTCGAATTCGGCATCATCCTTGGGCTTGATATTCTTCTTATCGCCCTCGACCTTGATATGGTCGATGAGCGACTGAGGAACCTCGAAGTGCTGACGGAAGTCGTCGAAGGTCTTATATTGCTGTTGCAACTCGGAACGATGTTCATCGACAAAACGCAAGTTGGCGGTGATGATGACCGACTTGGCTGCTAACTGACGATGATACTTGGTGTAACGAAGCGTGTCGAGGGGCACAAATTCATCGGGCATGATACCTCCGCCGCCATAGACCAAGCGGTGCTGCTTCAGGGTGTAATACTTCAGCGAATCGGCAAAGTGGACACTATCGGCACTCATCAGCTCGCCACTCTTCAGTCGGTGCAGCATATCCTCGGCATAATCCTTCTGATTACCCTTTACGTAAGGCTTCTGGATACAACGGCCTGAGGGGGTGTAGTAATGGGCAACGGTGAGCCGGACCATAGAACCGTCGGGCAGGTCGATGGGACGCTGAACGAGTCCTTTACCAAAGGTGCGACGACCTACCACAATGCCTCGGTCGTGATCCTGAATGGCACCCGAAACAATCTCAGCAGCTGAGGCGGTATAGCTATCGACAAGGACTATCACCTTGCCCTTGGTAAAGAGTCCGCCACCATCAGCCTGATACTCTGTACGAGGCACACGACGACCCTGGGTGTAAACGATGAGGTCGCCAGCATTCAGGAACTCATCGGCTATCTTCACGGCAGCATGCAGATACCCTCCCCCATTCTCCTGCAAGTCGAGGATGAGCGACTTCATGCCTTGTTTTTTCAACTTCTTCAGACTCTCGCAGAACTCATCGTGGGTGGTAGCACCAAAACTGCCAATACGGATGTAGCCCACCTGCGGACGAATCATATAGGTAGCATCGATAGACTTGACGGGAATCTTGTCGCGAGTAACAACAAACAACAAGGTGTCGGCAATGCCGCGACGAACAATGCCCAAGTTGACTTTCGTTCCCTTGGGACCACGCAGACGACGCATAATCTCCTCCTTGGCCATCTTCACACCAGCAATAGCCGTATCGTTGACGGAGACGATACGATCGCCAGCCAAGATACCCATCTTCTCAGAAGGACCTCCGCTGACGGGCTGAATGACCAACAAGGTATCCTCTACCATATTAAACTGAACACCAATGCCTTCGAAGTTGCCTTGCAGAGGTTCATTGGCTTCCTTCACCTCCTTGGCTGTGAGGTAACTGCTATGAGGGTCCAACTTTTCTATCATGCCTCGGATGCCGTCCTCCACCAACTTCTGTTCGTCGACACTATCGACATACAGGTTGTTGACAGCCATTTCGGCAATCTGCAGTTTGCGCAAAGGGGAATCGGCGCCCATATTCACACGGAACTGAGCGAAAGAAGGTAAAAAGAGCAGCGACAGAATCGCTGCACACAGTATTTTTTTATTCATAATCGTAGTCTTCGGGCTTGTCTTCCTCGATAACGAGGTTGTCGATGATGAAGTTTTGGCGTTCCATAGTGTTCTTGCCCATGTAGTATTCCAAGAGCTTCTGCACTTGGTCGTTCTTGTGAAGGGTAACTTGTTCGAGGCGGATGTCAGGACCTATGAAGCCTGCAAACTCCTCAGGAGATATCTCACCAAGACCTTTGAATCGGGTGATTTCAGGATCGGGACCCAACTCCTGAATGGCTTGTGTACGCTCCTCCTCGCTATAGCAATAACGAGTGATGAAGTCGGAAGGCTTTGCGTTTTGATCCTTGAGCTTTGCACTTTCTGCTTCCAACACTTGCTTGTTCTTAATCTTCGTACGCTTGTTGCGAACACGGAACAAGGGTGTCTGGAGCACATAAACGTGACCTTTCTTGATGAGCTCTGGGAAGAACTGCAGGAAGAAAGTGATGATGAGCAGACGGATGTGCATACCATCGACATCGGCATCGGTAGCCACAATCACCTTATTATAACGAAGGGTGTCGAGACCTTCCTCTATATCGAGAGCGGCTTGCAGAAGATTAAACTCCTCGTTCTCATAAACCACCTTCTTGGTAAGTCCGAAGCAGTTGAGGGGTTTACCACGCAACGAGAAGACAGCCTGCGTGTTGACATCACGGCTCTTGGTGATGCTTCCGCTAGCTGAGTCACCCTCCGTGATGAAAATGCACGATTCTTCCTTGCGGTCGTTCTTGACATCAGAGAAGTGGATGCGACAATCGCGAAGCTTGCGGTTGTGCAGGTTCGCCTTCTTAGAGCGCTCACGAGCCAGTTTTGTCACACCAGCCATTGCCTTGCGCTCACGCTCGCTCTCCTTGACCTTGTTCTCAATGACATCAGCCACATCCTGATGGATATGCAGATAGTTGTCCACCTGCTGCTTGACGAAGTCGCCTACATATTTATTTATCGTGTCGCCATCAGGAGCCATCAACGTAGAACCCAACTTAATCTTCGTCTGACTCTCGAAGACAGGCTCCTCTACATTGATGGCAATAGCAGCCACGATACCCGTTCGGATGTCAACATACTCGTATTTGCCAAAGAACTCCTTGATGGTCTTGGCAATATGTTCCTTGAAAGCACTCTGGTGGGTACCTCCCTGAGTGGTGTGCTGACCATTGACAAAGGAATAATACTCCTCACCATATTGGTTGGAATGGGTGAAGGCTATCTCAATATCCTCGCCCTTCAGGTGGACGATGGGATAGAGAGCATCGTTGGTCATGCGGTCCTTCAGCAAATCCTCCAATCCATGACGGGAGAGAATGCGACGACCGTTATACATGATGGCAAGACCCGTGTTCAGATAGGTATAGTTGCGCAACATGTTCTCCACAATGTCGTCGTGGAACTTATAGTCCTTGAAGAGCTTGGCATCACTATCGGGCTCAAAATAGATATAGGTACCGTTCTCGTCCTGCGAATCTTCCGTCACATCACTGATCAACTTGCCTTGTTCGAAAGTGGCCTTGCGAACCTTTCCGTCACGATAGCTGGCTACTTCGAAATGGGCACTCAATGCATTGACAGCCTTGACACCCACACCGTTCAGACCCACCGACTTCTTGAATGCCTTCGAGTCGTACTTACCACCTGTGTTCAGCACACTGACAGCCTCGATGAGCTTGCCTTGTGGGATGCCTCGTCCGTAGTCACGAACTGAAACACGCAGATTGTCCTCGATGGTGATTTCCAGACGATCGCCCGCCTTCATCTTAAACTCGTCAATAGAGTTGTCGATAACCTCTTTCAACAATACATAGATGCCGTCTTCGGGCAATGAACCATCGCCTAATCGTCCGATGTACATACCAGGACGCGTCCTGACATGTTCCATATCCGACAAGTGGCGGATATTGTCGTCGTCATACGTGACGACCTCTTCTTGGGGAATTATATTATTCTCTTCACTCATAAGCTTTTCTTAAAACACCTTCTTCTCTTGTGTTGTATGTGCTCCAGATACTGCCACTGCGACTGCACCTTCTCGTTGGTTTCCATCTCGACATTGGTCTCGCCCCATTTGAAACCATATTTCTGATAACGGGGAATGAGGTCGTAGAACAAGAGGGCATTGGCTCCTTTCTGCTGATATTCAGGCAGGAAACCTACCAACATCAGGTCGAGACACTCTGCCTGATGGAACCTCAGGGCACGCAGACAATGCCACCAGCCGAAAGGCCACAGGCGTCCGTTCTTACACTTCTGCAGGGCTCGTGTCATATTCGTAATGGAAATGCCCACACCTATCACCTTATGCTCAGGCGTGTTCCAATCCTCTATCACACAAAGCATGTCCATATCGAGCATGGGGAAGTACATCTTCAGGTATTCGTCAATCTGGCGCTCTGTCATTTGTGAATAGCCATACAGATGACCAAACGACTTATTGACTACATCGAGCACCTTGCGACCATATTGTTCCTTGCCAAACACTTGACTGCGCTTGGGGTGAATGGGATGCAGGTTGTAGCGCTTCATCACCATCTCAGCAACCTTGCGGAACTTCTCAGGCATACCTTCCTTGGGCACAATGAGCTTGTATTCCACATAGTCGTTGTCCTTGACAAAGCCACCCAACTGCTCGATGTGCTGAGGATAGTAGGGATAGTTGTAGATGGTAGCCATCGTACCCAACTCGTCGAAGCCCTCAATCAGCATGCCCTCGGGGTCCATATCCGTGAATCCTAACGGTCCGACGATTTCTGTCATTCCCTTGGAACGGCCCCATTGCTCCACAGCTTCGAAGAGCGCCTTAGACACCTCTATATCGTCGATGAAGTCTACCCATCCGAAACGCACGCTCTGGCGATCCCAAGCATCGTTGGCACGATGATTGATGATGCCTGCAATACGACCCACCACCTTACCATCCTTGTAGGCCAGGAAATATTCGGCCTCGCAGAATTCAAAGGCGGCATTCTTGTCCTTGCTTAATGTATGCTTCTCGTCGGCATACAAATTAGGGGCATCGTACTCGTTGCCACGATACAAATCATAATGGAACTGGATGAAAGCATCGAGCTCCTTCCGGTTGGTAACTTTCCTTATCTCTACTGCAGACATACTATTTTCACACTTTAATTTCCGAGCAAAGATAAGGAAAAAAAAGCAAACACCCAAAAATTTAACCTATTTTACGGCAAATAAAGAGCTTATGACCTCCATCGGCAGTGGTTGTGGCGAAGATATAGACGTCGCCTCCGTCTCTTAATTTCAGTTTCTGGCGCAACTGCTGAGCAGTCAAGGGGAAATTGCGCACTGCAATATTGGCCTGACTGATGTTGGCAAGCGCTGGTTTCAGTTCCTTTTTATTCATCGACGAGGTAGCGATAATTTGGAACGCACGACCTGGGAAATGGCTGATTTCATCGGCACTCAGGAAGAGGTGGGAGTTCTGGGAAATCTGCTTCACAAGGTATCTTTCTTCCAAGGCATCAAAGCATCCTGCCTTCATGATAGAGGCATTAGGTTCGTAGAGGTAAGTGGGGGCATGTGTTTCTCCTAGAGAAACGGTGTGTTTCTCCTGAAGAAACGGTGTGTTTCTCCTAGAGAAACAGAGTGTTTCCTTGGAAGAAACTAAGTGAAACACTTGCTCGTTGTTGACACAATATAGTTTAAAGCCCTCCGTCACCTCGTTTTTCAGCACCAGCAAGAGCTCTTTGCACTCATTGTCAACGCTGACAATATGCACCTCGCTCACCACTTCTCGTTTATCACTTATCACTTCTATATCGCTGACGGCCTTGCGCCAATCCAACATGGGCGATAGTTTCAGCACGATGGTATCGGCTTTCATTCTTAGCAAGGGCAACAGCTCCAGCACATTGGGCGTACAGTCCTCAATGCCAAAGGTGCGCGCTCCCTTTTCATCGCGACGGGCTGGATCCAGGAAAACCACATCCGCATGTTCCATCTTCAACAAGTAAGTTGCTGTGTTACAGCAACAAACGGAACAAGGGAGACCCAGCAAGCGGAAGTTATGCTCAGCAATGGCACAGAGGGCCTCATCTCTCTCAATATAGAAACGGTGCTGAAAACCTTGCGACATCCAGTAGAAATCGACGCCAAAACCACCCGTTAGGTCGACATAGCGCTGACCTCCCTTCAGCAGACTGGCCTTATAGCGGGCCGTTTGTTCAGAGGAACATTGTTCCATGTTCAGATGAGGGGGATAGAATAGCCCATCGACAGCAGCCCAGGAAGGCAACTTCCTGCGAGCCGTCTGTCTGCCAGCAATCTGTTGCAAGGCCACCATCAGGTCCACTTCTGGGTCCTTCGTTCCTTGCAATGCCAATCGTCTTACATCGTCGTTTTCGTGCTGACGAATGAAATCCCGTGTCTGTTCATTGATTAACATGTCTGCAAAGATACGAATATTCTTTAAATTTTCACTTTTCACTTCTCACTTTTCACTTTATTTTGTACCTTTGCACCGTATTAATACGTGTACATATTATGAAAATAGCTTTAATCGGCTACGGCAAGATGGGTAAGATGATAGAACAAATAGCCCTCAGCCGTGGTCATGAGATTGTGAGTATTATCGACATCGACAATCAGCAGGACTTCGATAGCGAAGCCTTCAAGAGTGCTGATGTAGCGATAGAGTTTACAGCACCCCAGGCTGCTTATGGCAATTATCTTCGTGCCTTTAAGCATCACGTGAAGGTGGTTAGTGGTAGTACAGGATGGATGAAAGAACATGGCGACGATGTTCGCAGAATGTGTTCTGAGGAAGGACAGACGCTGTTCTGGGCTTCCAACTTCTCCATTGGCGTGGCTATATTCAGTGCCGTCAACAAGTATCTGGCCAAAATCATGAACCAGTTCCCACAGTATGACGTGGAGATGGAAGAGACGCATCATGTGCATAAGCTCGACCATCCTTCAGGAACAGCCATCACTTTGGCAGAAGGTATTTTGGAGAACATTGACCGCAAGGAAGCTTGGGCAGAGGATACTACTGATCCCAAACTGCTTCGCATCGACCATATCCGTCGTGGCGAGGTGGCTGGTATCCATACCGTTCGCTATGATTCTGAGGCCGATATCATTACCATTACCCATGATGCCCACTCTCGTCAGGGCTTTGCCTTGGGAGCTGTCTTGGCTGCTGAATACACCAAGGACCATCAGGGATTGCTGACCATCAGCGATATGTTTAAATTCTAAGGAACATGGAGAAAAAGAAAAAGCTGAATATGAAGGTGCAGTGGCTGAAGTTCATCTGTGTATTGGTGCTTTACCTGCTGTTCCTCTACTGGGTAGAGTCATGGTGGGGACTGCTCGTCATTCCTTTCATCTATGATGTCTATATCACCAAGAAAATCAAGTGGCAGTGGTGGAAGGATGCTGAAGGTCCTACGAAGTTCGTGATGTCGTGGGTGGATGCCTTGGTATTTGCCTTGGTGGCTGTCTATTTCATCAACCTGTTCTTCTTCCAGAACTACGTCATTCCATCGAGTTCGCTGGAGAAATCGTTGCTGACGGGCGACTATCTCTTCGTCTCGAAGGTAAGCTATGGACCCCGTATTCCTGAGACACCGTTGACCATGCCTTTAACACAGCACACCATGCCTTTGTTCGAGTGCAAGTCGTATATCGAATGGCCCCATTGGGACTATCGCAGAGTGAAGGGCTTGGGCCAGATTCAGCTCAACGATATCGTGGTGTTCAACTATCCCGCTGGTGATACCATTTGTTCTGCGCCCCAGTATCAGGCTTACGACTTCTATCAGATGTGCTATCAGATAGGTTACCAGACCTATCCACAGCGTCCTAATCCTGATTCGTTGACGCAGGAGCAGTTGCCTCTTTACTTCAACACCATCTATCAGACTGGCAAACAAACCATTCAAGCCAATCCACAGGAGTATGGCTTGATTGACACACGTCCCACCGATCGTCGTGAGAACTATGTGAAGCGCTGTGTGGGTCTGCCTGGACAGACATTGCAGATTAAGGACCACATTATCTATCTGGATGGCAAGCCCAACAAGGAACCAGACAATGTGCAGTACACTTATCATGTGAAGTTGAAAGACCGTCTGAGCGATGAGCTGATGAAGGAACTGGGCATTACGATGGAAGACCTGATGAGCCTCAACACGCAGGGTTACATGCCACTGACCAATGCTGCCGTCAAGGAACTGAAGAAGCGTACGGACATTGTGGAGAGCATTGCGCTGAACAAAGATGCCAACGATTTGGACATCTATCCGTTGAACGGCAATATGCACTGGACTCGCGACAACTACGGACCTATCTGGATTCCTGCCAAAGGCCAGAGCATCGACCTGACATTGAAGAACCTGCCTATCTATGAGCGCCCCATCCGAACCTATGAGGGTAATAAGTTGGAGGTGAAGGATGGCAAGATATACATCAACGACCAAGTAGCCACAAAGTATACCTTCAAGATGGACTACTACTGGATGCAGGGTGACAACCGTCACAACTCGCTGGATTCGCGCTATTGGGGTTTCGTTCCTGAAGACCATATCGTGGGTAAGCCCATCTTCATCTGGTGGAGTTCTGATCCAGACCGTAGCGGTTTCTCTGGCATCCGCTGGAACCGATTGTTCCGCTTTGTTGATAATATCAAGTGAAGTTAGAGGGAAGACGTAAGATGTAAGGAGTATGGCAAAAGGGCTGAAGTACGTGATAGCATTTGCATCAGCATTCGCGCTGATGTTGGTAGCACGTGCTTTGGTCGTTTCTGTTCATAGTGTGAATGGCAACGGACTGGCTCCGCTTTATAAGAATGGCGATCAGTTGCTGATAAATCGTTGCAGTTATGGAATGCGTATCGAAGGTAACGGATTGCTACCCTACAGCCGACTGATGCGCCAACCCGTGAAGAAGGGCGACATCATCGCCTTTAAGGTGCCCTGCGATTCCGTTGCAGGAATCTACATCGCCCGCTGTACGGCCATTCCTGGCGATACCATCCGTACAATAAACGGTCCGCTGCTGGTACCAGGACTGGTCAACTGTGCCAAGACGGACTATTACTGGCTGGAAGCCATCAACCAGAAAAACCCTGTTGACTCGCGCCATCTGGGATTCATTGCCGAGAGCCAAATCATAGGTCGCGTAGTTACCGTTCTCTATAACCGTCATGATATCCGACTACAATGACAACGGCCATTCTCCAGACTACCTACTTCGGTCCTGTACAATGGTATCAGAAGCTGAAGCGCTTTGACCATTGCCTCATCGAACAATATGACTCTTACCAGAAGCAGACCTATCGCAACCGTTGTGTCATTGCGACGACGAATGGACTGCAAGCATTGACTGTTCCTGTGGAGCATACGGACGAGAAGACCTTGGTGAAAGATCTCCGCATCAGCGACCATAACCAGTGGCGACGCATTCACTGGAATGCGCTCATGTCGGCCTACAGCGAGAGTCCTTTCTTCGAATACTATGCTGACGATATCCATCCGTTCTTCGAGAAGCGCTACGACTTCCTCATCGATTTCAACGAGGCCATTCGTCAGACCGTCTGCCAATTGATAGATATTCAGCCTCAAGTGGAATATACAACGGACTATGTGAGACCATGCGATAACGACTATCGTGAGGTTATCAATGCCAAGCACCCCCAGCCCGACAGCGATTTTGAGCCTCGCACTTATTGGCAGGTCTTTCAGCAAAAGCATGGTTTCCAAGCCAATCTGAGCATTCTCGACCTGCTGTTCTGCATGGGACCAGAATCCGTCTTTTATCTATAAAGAAAAGAAAGGTATCTTATATCCATAAGAAAAGCATCTGGCGAAAACCAGATGCTTTCTTTTTGCTTATTATCGAAATATCGGATTAATATCTGATAATCAGGAAGCGAGAAACACCCCAGAAGCGGGCAGGATCAGTAATGGTCAACTCAGAAGAGTTGTTGCCAGTCTTCGTAATCTCATAAGAACCTGCAGGCATCTGTGTCAGCACTTCTGGTTTGCTGTCAGGAATCTGGAAGCTCTTCACGTTACGGATATCCACCTTCTTAAACAGCTTCTTGTCGATGTTCGAAGTGTTCAACTTCGACTTCTTCAGGAGTGAACCACCTTCTATCAAACCAGCTTTCTTCAATGCATTCTTGTCGCCAATGAAGACATAAGCCTCGTTCATCTGGTTTACCTTTTCGTCTATCTCATCCTGCTTTGCCTTAGAGTCTTCCTCCAGCTCAGCCACCTGAACGTTCAGGTTGTCAACATTGTCCTTCAGTTCCTCTATCTGGAAGTTGCGCTGCTCCAGTTCCTCAGACAGCTTGATAATAGCCTGGTCCTTCTCCTCCAACTGCTGCTTCAGGGCTGCAATGGTCTTCTGCATCTTACCTGCATAGGCATTGTTGTCCTTCAACTTCTTCTCCAGGATGTCCAGACGCTCACGCTGCTGTTGCAGAATCAGCTTATAAGCCTCCACGTTCTTCTGAATCTGCTCCTTGCGAGACAAGGGACTTTCACCCGTTGTGCGCAATACAGTACCTTCCATGTTCACCACACTGTCCATGCTCATGTTCACAGCATCCAGGAAGAGGTTCATCTCGTCCATTTCCTCCATCTGAGTCGACAACTGTGTACGCAGCGAGTCAGCCTCAGGGTTACTCTTCGTCTTGTCACCACAGGCTATCATTGTGCACATCAGCGCAAACAGCCCACCAAAAACAAATACTTTCTTCATAACACAATAATTAGTTATCAAATAAATTCTGCTTGCAAAGATACAACATTTTTCTTATCATCCTAACAATCGTATCGTTTTTTTTACGTATATTTGCAACCGAATACCTAATTTATAATAACTTACATTGACTCTTATGAAAAGAACTGGACTGTTTTTGCTGGCAGTAATGCTGCTGATGGCTTGCACGGACAAGAAAGGTGAGTTTGTACGTCCGAACGACCGAAGTGCCTTTGTCACTTTGACGGATGCGGTGCCCGATGCTATTCTGGAGATACGCTATTTCAGCACCTACAACTTTGTAGGTACTCGTATTGACGGTTATGAGGAGCCTACGGCTTTGCTGACGAAACAGGCGGCTGACAGCTTGCAGGTAGTGAGCAAGGAAGTGATGAAGATGGGCTATCGACTGAAAATTTACGATGCCTACCGTCCTCAGAAGGCTGTCGACCACTTCGTACGCTGGTCAAAGGATGCCAACGATTCGCTGATGAAGCGTTATTTCTATCCACAACTGGAGAAGGATGTGCTTTTCCCACAGGGTTATATTGCCGAACAGAGTGGTCACACCCGCGGTTCAACGGTGGACCTGACGCTCTTTGACATGAACACCGAGAAGGAACTCGACATGGGTGGCACCTTCGATTGGTTCGGCATTGAGAGTCATCCAGACTTTGGTGGCAATCCCGATACCTTTGAATATACCCCCAACGACAGCATTACCGAAGAGCAGTTCCAACACCGTATGCTGTTACGCCGCGTCATGTTAAAACACGGATTCAAGCCCGTAGATACAGAGTGGTGGCATTTCACTTTGGTTGACGAGCCCTTCCCCGATACCTATTTCACCTTCCCTGTCAAACAGATTAAGAAGCAATAAGCTTGTGCCGAGTAGCTTTTGGCATGGTGCGCAAAGGCTGGGGACATGATGCGGAGCCTATATTGACGATGAACATATAGGCTCCGCACCATGCAAGAAGCGTATATATCACATCGTTTGAGCAATTAATTCACATCGAATTAGTTGCTCATTCTCTTTGAAAGACGAATTTTTCAATATATCCCTAACATCCTAACGTCACAGGTCTTAAATGCCGATGCACAAAGGGATTGAGGCACGTTAGGGATATAGAAAAAGGGTAACGTATCCCTAACGTTTTGGGTAACCACCCCTACCCTATATATAATAAGGTATAGGCAGAAGTGTTAACTTGCTAAATATTTTGGAAATAAAATGGGGGAAAGACTTGCAAAACACGAAAAAATTTTGTATCTTTGCACCTAGATATTCAAGGGTAGAATAGTAGCTACGCACGAGCGGTCGGCTCCCTTAATGATCTATAAACTTATAATCATTTAAAACATTAAAATTTCATGGAGAAAACCATTATCAATGGCGAGGCACTTTGTGCCTCAACGGAAGGAAAGACCACTTTCCTGCGCCGCTTGTTGCCTGGGCATCTGGAGCAGTATTATCTGGACCATCTGAACCTTTCGAACAAGTTTGATAAGGAGATGGCCTTGACCAATAACCTGCTGGTGAACTTGGATGAGTTGGAGGCTATCCGTCCTTCGCAGCAGGCAGCTCTAAAGCAGACCCTGTCGAAGAACAAGGTAAACGGTCGTCGCATCTATGGCAGTTCGCAGGATGACCGTCCTCGCTATGCTTCGTTCGTGTCAAGTACGAACAATCCGCATCCCTTGACGGATGTTACGGGTAGTCGTCGATACATTTGTGTGAAGATTCCACAGGGTGTGAATATCAACAACAAAGGCGACATCAACTACGAGCAGTTGTATGCCCAGGTGTTGTATGAGCTTCGTGAACTGAAGGCTCCCTATTGGTTTAACAATGAGGAGGTAGCTCGCATCCAGGAGTTGAACCAGGAGTTTGTGGAAAAGAAGGATATTGCAGAGATGGTAGCAGCTTGTTTCCGCAAGCCCAAGGAGGGTGAAAAGGTGAAGTCGATTAACACCACTGACATTCTGACGATTATGCAGAATGAATATCCTTCGCTGGAAATCACGATGAAGGCGAAAGCCTATCTGGGACGTGTGTTGAAGGACTTGAACTACGAGCAGAAAAGTCACAGCAATGTGTCGTACTACAAGATTGTTCCTCTGCGCTCAGCGTGAGGGTTGGTGAGCAAAAACGTTAGGGATACGTTACCCTTTTTTCGTATCCCTAACGTGCCCCAATCCCTTTGTACATCGGCATTTGAGACCTATGACGTTAGGGTGTTAGGGATATTTTGAAAAATTCTCTAAAAATGATCAGTCTCTGGTCTGTTCTGTGTGACAACGAATGATCAGTAGACCCCGTGATCTCCTGCCGTGATCTTCTTTAGTTGCATGAATCATATATAATAGGACAATAATCTGTTGTCCAAACCACAATTCTCTTTTTGTCCTTATGTATCGCTGTCTTAATCCAATATTTTCCATTATAAAATTTATAATCGAAGACAGGAACAGCTTTGCTATATGCATCTACATCATCAATATTATAGCAGTTCTTGCTTTTGAGCGTTATGAACGGTTTTATTTGACCAAGCTTGGTGTATAGCTCTACTATAAAAAGTTGAGGTTTAATGTATCTGCTATGAAGCCATACTCCGCATTGATCCTTTTCAACCCATCCAACTATAGGTGCTACATTGGTTTCATTGATTGCAATTATACGCACCTTGTACCTATTCTTTGATTGCCCCAATAATTCTACATCATGCCAGTTCTCCTTTTCTGGATATTCTTTTACAATACCGATACTATTGGTGCATGTATCGTTGGAATAAACTGGAACGCCGTTTGTTATTGCATCAACAAAAAAAACGACGAGGTTGTTTTCTTGTGAAAACAGTATATGCCATTTTACAACAAAAACAATAATGACAATTAATTTTTTCATTTTCTCCGTAATATTACTTTAAATGAGTTTCTTCCGACATGTTTCTCAAAATTTGTCATTTGCTGCGCCTTGATAAGCAGACAACCTAAAGATACACGCCCATTTGCGGTACCATTATTGTTCGTTCTATGAATGAATATTCCGTTTTTTTTGTCCTTGGAATATCCATCTTTGTATCTATTACCATCTATTGTATTTATAGCACCACCTTTTTCTAGCACACCAATCATGGGGTCGGTTCTAGTGATCATTTTGTCAATTTCTGAACAACTCCAAACGAAATGCCAGTTAGTCTTGACACCTGTTCCACTCTTCTTCCGTATCGCTCTGGTCATATTATATCCGGCAATATTGCTTAACGAAGGCAAAGATACTAACATATTCTAAAACTACCAATTTTTATTCTCTAAAATGATCAATAGAACCGCATTCTATGGTAAATTCCAAACATATTATGCGATTTAACTATATATTTAACATTTGAGTATCTATGCCGCCGATTTATTTGTCTGATAGACATAATCAGGGTTGTATTTTTTTCTGTCT